>Ga0114129_10001098_pt1 | contig 35566 bp, 29 predicted proteins | sample RhiMetdeltSRZDD1_FD_80071 | JGI IMG/M metagenome (GOLD analysis project Ga0114129, IMG submission 80071) | Populus rhizosphere microbial communities from Tennessee, USA - Rhizosphere MetaG P. deltoides SRZDD1 (version 2) (version 2) | ecosystem: Host-associated > Plants > Roots > Rhizosphere >...
GATCCGCATCGGACGCAGGTTCGGGCGACGTGATCGTCTCGATCGCCTGAGCCGCGGCCGACCGAGCCGATCTCGAACGTTCATCTCCATGCCACCGGGGAGCAACCCTCGCCCGGTACAACGTGACCGGTTGGTTGGCAGCGGTCCTCCGAGTGGTACCGGGAGATCCCCGGCCCGAACGAAGGCCCCCCAGCTCGCCACGACAACAGGCCGGCGCCGAGGCGCGGCCCTCCATACGACCGCGAACGAGAGGTCCGGCCGGATCGCGCCCCGTCCGGGCCTCTCGCGTTCCGTCAGTCCGCGGTCCTCGCTCCGACGTAGACCCAGATCGAATCGTCCTCGCGGTCGACGGCCACGCCCCAGACCTCGGCCCCGATCGGGATCTCGGTCGCCGACAGCGTCGCCGGATCCACGCGGTAGAGGCTCCCTTCCTGGTCACCGACCCAGACGGCCCCCTCGTCGATCGCCATGTCGGTGGGCTCTTTCCCCACGCGAGCGACCTCTGCTCGTCGGCTTCCCGTGTCGATCCGGGTCACCGTTCCGACCGCACGATCCAGCACCCAGAGGTCGTGACCCTCGCCCGTGACCTGGTCGACGCTGCCGTCGATGTGGATGGGCCGGCCGCTGCGCTCGAGCGTCTCGAGGTCGAACGGCGTCGCCTCCCCTGCGATGAGGTCGACCGCCCAGACGGCATCGTTGGTCACCGCGACCCGGTCGATCGAGAGTCCCGTGCTCACCTGGGCGCGGGCCTGGGTGCGCGGATCCAGCCGGATCAGGGCTCCGTCCGTATCCCCAACCCAGATCTCACGACCCAGGACGAAGCTGGTCGTGATGATGCCGGGGGTCGTGGGGATCGACAGGAATCGGGCCGCCTCGTCGGTCGCCGGGTTGACCCGGAACAGCATCCGTTCGTCGAGCGCCCACACGGCGTCGAAGCCGGTCGCGACGGACTGCGAAGTCCCGAACCCGAGCTGGATCGGCGTATCGCGGACCTCATGGTGACCGGGGTCCACGTGGAAGAGCACCGGCGAGCGGAGCAGCCACGCACCTCCTTCGCCCACCGCGAACGGATGGTCGACGAAGTTGAACGCCCGCGCGTTGCCGCCCCCCGGGACCGAGACCCTCGTGAGGATCCCCCCCGTCGCAGGGTCGATGCGGCCGACCGCGTTCTCGAACGCGGTCGGCCCGGATGGCGGTCGATCGCTCGACGATCCGCCGGTGAGGAGCACGGTCGCGGCGACGATCACCGCGAGCGCGCCGGCGGCGAGGCCCGCGATCAGCGGGCCTCGCCGCCGGGCGCCGCTCGGGAAGATCTCGCGGCGGCGTTCCGCCGCCTCCTCCGCCTCCGGCGGTGGGGCCACCTCCTTGCCGTCCACGCCCGTCACCTTGAACAGGTGGTAGTCGCCCTCGAGCCCCTTCAGCTGGTGCACGCCGTGCTCCGCGAAGGTGATCCCGGACCCCGGAACGATGTCGCGGACCGACGACGGCACGAGGACCTCGCCGGGACCGGCCACCGCCATCACGCGAGCCGCCGTGTTCACGACGAGTCCGCCGGGCTTGCCGCTCACGGTCTCGACCTCGCCGAAGCTCACGCCGGCCCGGAGCTCGATCCCCAGCTCGCGAACCGACCCGGTGGCCTCGACCGCGCAGCGGATCGCGTCGGCGGGCCGTTCGAAGGACACGAAGAACCCGTCGCCCGCCGTGTCGACTTCGTGCCCGCCGAACCGGCCGATCAGGCGGCGGAGGATCCGGTGGTGCCGCGCGACGAGCTCGGCGTAGCGGGTGTTCCCCATCTCGGCGGCGATCGGGGTGGAGCCGACGATGTCGGTGAACAGGACGGCGTTCAGGCCACGCCCGCCGGTGCGCCGCTGCATGCGGCGAGTGTAGGGACCCCGCCCCACACGGTCGAGACAGGCGTCAGACCGGGAGGGAGCCGGCCAGCGTCGTCCCGGAACCGGGGGCCGAGGTGACCTCGAGCGAGCCGTCGAGCGCCGCGAGGCGGTCGGCGATCCCCTGCAGCCCGGTCCCGTAAGACGAGGAGTCGGTGTCGAACCCGACGCCGTCGTCGGCGACCTCGAAGCGGAGGGTCCCGCTGCCGTCCATCAGTCGGACCGTGGCGCGCGAGGCCGAGGCGTACTTGGCCACGTTCTGCAGCGCCTCCAGGCACGAGAAGTACACGGCCGCCTCGGCCTCGCGCGCGTACCGCCCCACCCCGTCGGCCTCGATCGACACCGGCACGACCGACTTCCTGGCCTGGGACTCCAGCGCCGCGACCAGTCCCTGGTCAGCGAGCAGCGGCGGGTAGATCCCTCGGGCCAGGTCCCGGAGCTCCTCGAGCGCGTCGGTCGCGTCGCCCTTGAGCTCGCCGGCGATCCGGTTCGCCTGCGCGGGATCGCGTTCGACCAGCCGCTCGAGCAGCCCGAGCTTGACGGTCAGCGCCACGAGCCGCTGCTGGGCGCCGTCGTGCAGGTTCCGTTCGAGCTTGCGCCGTTCCTCGTCCTGTGCGGTGACCAGCCGCTGCCGCGACATCCGCAGCTGCTCAATCGTGTCGAGGAGATCCTCGGTGAGCGCGGCGTTGCGCAGCACCAGACCCGCCTGGGCAGCGAGGTCCTGGACCAGCTTCTGCTCGGCGGGCCGGAGCGACTCGCCCGCCCGCTTCTCGATCGAGAGCGCGCCGAGGAGCTCACCGTGGTGGCGCACAGGCTCGGCCATCGAGGTGGCGGTGACGTCCCCGCCGTGCTCGACCGAGGCGAGCGGACGAGGATCGGGTGGCGCAGTGTCCCCCGGCCAGGTCGCCTCCAGGCGAAGCTCATCCCCGATCCGGACCCACACGTCCGCGCGGGCGGCTCCCGTGCCTTCGCCCAGGGCGCGAGCCATCCTCGGCAGGAGCTCCTCGTTCGCGTAGGTCTGCCCGACGCGCTCCGAGAACTCCGACAGGACCTCGTACGGCGTCGCCCGCTTCCCGTACACGAGACGGTCGGCGAACCGCTGAGCACGCCGCCGTGCCGGCTGGAAGGCCAGGGCCACGATCGCGGCGGCCGCCGCCGAGAGCACAGGGCTCGCTCGGCTCCCGGCGATCGTCCCGACGCCGACCACCACCGTCACGTACACGACCGTGATGAACGCGGCCAGGGCAACGGCCAGCACCGCCTTGTTGATCACGAGGTCGATGTCGAACAGGTGATATCGCAGGATCGAGACCCCGATCGCGATCGGGATGAGGGCGAAGGCGGCGATCACGAAGTTCTGGATGAACGCGAGCCAACCCGGCTCGCCCCCTCCGCCCCACGCGCTGTCGAGCGAACCCAGGATCGCCACCACGTACAGGAGCGCCACGGATCCGGCGGCCGTCATCAACCACCGCAGCTGCAGTCGTTCGACGCCGGTCGACCTCCGGAACCGCAGGACCAACGCGAGGAGCGACCCGAGCACCCCGATCGGGATCAAGAGGATCAGCGCCTGCGCAACGTTCAGGATCGGAGCGAGTGCCGCGACCCCGAGTGGGTTGGCAGCGTTCGGAACGGCCGACTCCTCCATCTTCCCCGGGTCGAGGAGGATCGCGAGGAACACGAGCACCAATCCGATGGCGACCCCCCGAGCGAACCACCGCCAGCGTGGCGAGGGCAGGTGCCCGTCCGGGAAGAGGAGCAGCAGGAACGTGATCGGCAGGACGACGATCGGGACCCAACTGGGCTGATCGATCGCCTCCAACACGAGCCCGACGTCCGGGCGGCCCGAATGGATCAGGTAGGCGCCGAGCGAGCTCACGACCGCTCCGATGCCGAAGTACGCCCCCATCGCGAGCAGCAACCAGCCGATCGAGTTCTCCGGCCGCCGCACCGCGATCAGGTAGCCCACCACGGGGAACATCCCGAAGGCGGCGACGAACACGAGGTCGCCGAACGCCGAGCCGGATCCCGGGGGCCGGATCCGGGCGTCCATCACCGTGAACACGAGGCCGACCCCGAACCCGATCAGCGTGATGGCGCCCAGGACCCAGGCGACCCACGGCCGCCGCGAAGCGTCCTCGGGGGCGGTCACCTCGACGGTCTGCATGGGGGCATGTTCGCACCTGTCGGGGCGGCGCCGGAAGGGCGCCAGCACGCCGTTCGAGGTCGTGACCGCACCCTCCCTAGGCGTTGCACCGGGTCGGTCCGCCCCGGTCGAGCACGGCGCCCCCCACCGCCACGAACTCCCATCGATAAGAGTCTTCCGCGAGGAACAGCCTGAGGACGCCGAAGTGGGTGTCGTCGCCGGCCTGGTAGTTCGGATCCTTGTGCTCGAGCAGGTCGTAATGGCTCTTTCCGCCCGTCCCCACGACGAACTCCCGGATCCCGTCGGGCCTCGCCCGGCCCCCGACGTCCTGCTTCCCGTACCGCTGATAGTCGTGCTCGTGCCCGTTCAGGATCACGTCCGCACGGGCGGCGAGCAGGTCGTCCCAGAACCCGCGGACGCCGGGGAGCATCTCCTCACCGTGGACCTCGCCGGAGTTGAAGTAGGGGTGGTGCCAGTAGGCGAGGATGCAGGGCTTCGACGTCGCCGCGAGATCGTGCTCGAGGAAGCGGTCCTGCGGTGAGCCCTCCTCGCACTCGACGGCGAAGCACGAGGAATCCAGCGCGATCAGGTGCCAGGAACCGAGGTCGAAGCCGTAGGCGCCGATCGGCCGGCCGGTCGGCCGGTGCTTCAGCCGCCAGTAGTCGAAGTACCCCTGCGCGCCCGCCGTCTCGTGCTCGTGGTTGCCGGGCGCCGGATAGGTGATCGAGGCGAACCTCCCCCACGTCCGGTCGTAAGCGGCCAGGTACTCACCGAGGGTTCCGTGGTCGTACTGCAGATCGCCGAGGCCCAGCAGGGCGTCGGCATCACCGATCAGCTTCGCGGTGGCCCGGTGCTGGCACTCGTTCGGGTCGCTCCCGTGGAAGTCACCGTCCGTCGGTTCGCACACGATGTCGCCGACGGCCACGACGACCTTCTCGCCCCGTGACTGAGACGGCGAGGGCGAGGGCGGAGCCGTCGCCGTCGTCGGCGATGGCGAGGGCGAGGGCGAGGGCGATCCCTCGGGTCTGGTCTGGCAGCCAGCCAGCAGGGAGAGCACGCCGGCGATCGCGATCGCACGGGGGCCTGGCACCCGCCCACCGTAGCGGCGGACTGAACCGGCGGGCCCGTGGGTACGGGGGGACCGTGCCCACGATCGGATCCCACCAGATGCCCGAGGTCGCGCCGTGACCTCTCCTCGGACGAGCGACCTGTGGTGGAAGAACGCCGTCGTCTACTGCCTCGATGTCGAGACGTTCCTCGACTGGGACGGCGACGGGATCGGCGACCTGCGCGGGCTGACCGAGCGCCTGGACTACCTCGCCGGGATCGGCGTCAGCTGCGTGTGGATGATGCCGTTCCAGCCATCCCCCAACCGCGACGACGGCTACGACATCACGGACTACTACGGGGTCGATCCCCGGCTCGGATCGCTGGGCGACTTCGTCACGCTGATCCGCACGGCGAAGGACCGGGGCATGCGCGTGATCATCGACCTCGTCGTGAACCACACCTCGGACCGGCATCCCTGGTTCCGGGAGGCCCGATCCTCTCCCGAGAACCGATTCCGCGAGTTCTACGTGTGGCGCGATCGGCCCACCCGCACGTCGAAGGCGTCGATCGTGTTCCCCGACGCGGAGGACAGCATCTGGGCGTGGGACGACAAGGCGGATCAGTGGTACCTCCATCACTTCTACTCGCACCAACCGGACCTCAACATCGGCCACGAGGAGGTCCGCAACGAGATCGCGAAGGTCGTGGGGTTCTGGCTCGAGCTCGGCGTGGACGGCTTCCGGGTCGACGCAGTCCCGTTCCTGATCGACACCAGCGAGGTTCCGGACGTGAACCTCGACCCGCACGAGATCCTGAAGCACCTGCGGTCGTTCATCTCCCGCCGCCGGGGGGACGGAGTGCTCCTCGGCGAGGTGAACCTGGAACCGGCGCAGCTGATCGACTTCTTCGGCGGCGAGGACGCCGACGAGGTCCAGCTCCTCTTCAACTTCCCGCTGATGGAGTCGGTGTGGCTCGCGTTCGCCCGCGGCGACGCCGCGCCCGTCGCGGAGGCGCTCCGAGCGACGATCCAGGTGTCCGAGGACTGCCAGTACGCCAACTTCCTCCGCAACCACGACGAGCTGACGCTCGACAAGCTCAGCGACGACGAACGTCAGGAGGTCTTCGACGCGTTCGGTCCCGACGAGGACATGCAGCTCTTCGGTCGCGGACTGCGCCGACGGTTGCCGACGATGTTCGACGGCGACCGGCAGCGGATCCGGATGGCGTACAGCCTCCTGTTCTCCCTGCCGGGAACGCCGGTCCTCTTCTACGGCGAGGAGATCGGGATGGGCGAGAACCTCGCGATCGAGGGCCGGATGAGCGTGCGGACACCGATGCAGTGGACCGACGAGAAGAACGGCGGGTTCTCGCGGGCGCAGCCATCGCGGCTCCATCGCCCCGTCGTCGAGGGACGCTTCGGTCCGATGGCGGTGAACGTCGCGGCCCAGCGGCGCGACCCCGACTCCTTGCTCAGCTGGATCGAGCGCCTGATCCGTCGTCGGCGGGAGACGCCGGAGCTCGGCTGGGGCACGTGGAGGGTCCTTCGGACGAACGTGCCGGCGGTGCTCGCCCATCGCTGCGACTGGGAGGGGCGCAGCGTGATCGCCGTCCACAACTTCGACGAGGAGCCGTGCCAGGTGCGGATCCAGCTCGGCGACGTGCCGGAACAGGGCCGGCTCGACGACCTGCTCGACGAGCGCGGCGCGCTCGGCGAGCTCGACGGCGGCTCACTCGAGTTGAAGCTCGACGGGTACGGCTATCGCTGGTTCCGGGTCAACGCGCCGGATCAGCAAACCCCACCCTGACGTCGGCCAGGGAGCGCGTCAGCTGGACGCGAGCGTCAGCGCCTCGACGACGGGCTTCGCCGCGAGGTACCCCTCCGCGTGCTTCGGGCTGAGGTCCTTCACCACCGCCCGGATGATCTCGATCGCCTCCTCGGCGTGGCGGTCGGCGTCGGCAGCGCCGCCCTTCATGCTTCGCTCCGCGAGGCTGAGGGCGGCGCGCGCCTGCCACCGGAGCAGCGGCGAACCCAGCTCGTCGGCGAGCGCGACGGCCGAGCGGAGCTCGGCCGTCGCGCTCCCCGCCTCCCCCTGCGCCGTCAGCACCCGCCCGAGCGTCGTCCGCGCATTCGCCAGGTACTTCCGTCGATGCGCCGTCGTGGCGGACTCGACCGCCCGCGCCGACCACGTCAGCGCGTCGTCGAGCCGACCCGCCTCGAGCTCCAGCTCCGCCCGGTACGCGGCCAGGCGCCCCGTGACGAGCCACCGCTCCCACGCCTTGCTGGCGACGGAGTCGTCCCAGACGGAGGAGAAGCCCCGCTCGATCGCATCGAACTCGCCGGCCAGCAGTTGGACGCCGACCAGGTCGGCCCGCGCGTTGATCCACGGCATGTTGAAGTCCGATGGACCCAGCCGGTCGTTCACGATCTCGCTCCGCGTCCTCGCCTCGTCGAGCGCGAACACCTCGCGGAGCGACAACGTCGAATAGTTCAGCATCACGGCATCGGATTGTCCGAGCTTCCGAGCGATCCCGATCGCGACGTCCGCCGCCGCGATCGCGTCCTCGTACCGGCCCATGCTCGCGAGGATCAGCCCGCGGAGTCCCGCGCCCCGCAGCAGGAACTCGCCGCTGCGCGGGTCCAGCCCGCCGATATCGCGGGCGTGCTCGGAGAGCTCGAGCGCCCGCTCATACGAGCCGGTCCAGTAGTGGACGTTCGACAGCATGTGGTAGTGCTCGGCCAGGTAGAGGCGTTGCTCGCTCCCGGGCCAGATCTCCGACGCTCGGTCGCCCAGCTCACGAGCCCGCTCGAGGTCCCCCTCCTCGCCTCGCATCCCGTGGGCCTCGGAGAGCCTCGCCATGGCCACCGCCTCGAGATCCGGCGGTCCCTGCGCCCGGATCAGCTCGATCGCCCGCTCCGCCAGGGCGAACGTCTCGTCGGTCTTCTCGGTCCAGGTGGTCGCTCGTGCCCGCGCCAGCATCGCCTCGATCTCGCGTTCCCCTTCGAGCTCGGGGATCAGCTCCTCCAACTCGTGATCGGCTCGCGCGTAGTCCTGGAGCTCCACCATCGCGATCCCACGCCGCAACCGGATCTCGCGGCGCTCCTCGTCGGAGGTGGCCAGGTCGAGCGCGCGGGTGAAGAGATCGTGCGCCTGGTCCACCGCGAGCGCGTCGCGCGCTTGCTCCGCCGCGACGACGAGGTAACGACGGGCCGCGTCGAGCTCGCCACCCTCGCGGAAGTGGTGAGCCAGGATCCAGGCGAGGTCCGTCGGTTCCGCGAGCGCGCGCTCCAGGTACGCCGCCACCGCCCCGTGCACCCTCCGGCGGGTCGCGCGCGGGAGCGTGCCGTACGCGACATCCCGGATCAGGACGTGCTTGAACGCGTACTCCGCGTCGCCCGCGACCTGGCTCTGGTGATGCCGTTGGACCAAGCCGCGCGCCTCGAGCCCATCGAGCGCTGCCTCGACCTCCTCGAGCTCGCCGGTGCCCACGAGGACGTCGCGCCAGAACGTCTGGCCGATCACGGACGCGTGGAGGAGCGCCGCCCGCATCCCGCTCGGCAGCGCGTCGACCCGCGCGGCGATCGCCGCCCGGACCGTCGAAGGCAGCTCCTCGATCGAGATCCGGTCGCTGACCGAGGCGACCAGCTCCTCGAGGAACAGCGGGTTCCCCTCGGCCGCCGAGACCACTCGCTCGACCTCGGAGGGCTCCGCCGTCGGCAGCAGCGACGACACCACCGCCGTCGCGTCGGCGTCGCGCAACGGCTCGAGCGGTAGCGTCGTCTGGCCGACCATCCCGCCCCCCCACACCTGTCGGGTCTCCACGAATTCGGGGCGCGCCAGCGCCATCAGTACCACGCGGGCATCGCGGACGTGCGAGACGAGGTAGTCGATCAGTGCCAACAGTGGATCATCTGCCCAGTGCACGTCCTCGAATACCACGAGGACCGGCTGCTCCTCGGCGAGGTGCTCGATCAGCATCCGCATCGCGAACAGCAGGTGGGTCGCGTCCCCGGGCGGCTTGTCGAGCCCGAGACCGAGCAGGACGCTGAGGTATCTGGTCGCCTCCGTGGCCTCTGTCTCGGGGAACAGGTTGCGGACGGAGGCACCGAGCTTCGCGCGAGCCTCCTCCGCGGGGTCGTTCTCGAAGATCCCGGCGACGTCGCGGATGATCTGACCGGCCGCCCGGTACGCCGACTGCTCCTCGTACGGCAGGCTCCGGCCCCACAGCGAGCGGCTCCCCTGGCTTTCGATCCGCGACGAGATCTCGCGGGCCAATCGCGTCTTGCCCATGCCCGCCGGCCCGATGATCGTCACGAGGTGCGGTCGCCCCTCGTCCACGGCCCGCTCCCACAGCTGATCGAACAGGGCCAGCTCCCGTTCGCGACCGACGAGCGGCGTGTCGCTCGTCGGGCGCGCGCCGGGCGCCTCGAGCGGCTCGACGACGGCCCACGCCGCCAGCGGCTCGCGCTTGCCCTTCGCGACCACCGCGGGGAGTTGCTCGAAACGGAACGCGTGCCGCGTGATGCGGTGCGTCGGTTCGTCGACGATCACGGTGCCCGGGACGGCGGCGGACTGCAGCCGTGCGGCGGTGTTCAGGACATCGCCGGTGGCCAGCGGGTCGCCCGGCCCCGCGCCGACCGCGATCACCGCCTCGCCGGTCCCGACCGCGCCGCGAACCTGGATGTCGAGGTCCTCGTGCTTCGCGTTCAGCTCCTCGATCCCCTCCAGGATCGAGAGGCCGGCGCGGACGGCGCGCTCCGCGTCGTCCGCGCGTGCGAGCGGTGCGCCGAAGACAGCCAGCACGGCGTCGCCGATGTACTTCTCGACGGCACCCCCGTGCCGCTCGATCCGGTCACGAAGCTCGTCGAAGTAGATCCGGTTCCGCGCCTCGACGTCCTCGGGGTCCGCGCCGTCGCCGCGCGCGGTGGAGCCCACCATGTCTACGAAGAGGACCGAGACGAGCTTCCGCTCCTGCGGTCCCGGTCCGGCCGAGAGCTGGGTCCCGCAGTTCGGACAGAAGCGCGCTCCGTCGGGAACGTCCGATCCGCAGCTCGGGCAGGTCATCGCCGGGATGGTAGGACCGGATCCGTCACACCGCCGCCCTCGCCGCGCGGAGCTGCCGCCACCCTTCCCGCTCGAACGCGATCGAGACGGCCGTGCCGATCACCAGCGACCAGAAGAAGGGCCCGAGGCCGAACACGTTGATGTCGGACAGTGCGATCGCGAAAGCGAACAGCGGCCCCAGCAGGAGCGGCCCCGCCGTGAGGTCGCGCAGCGCGCTCGTGAGCGCCGGGAGCAACGCGAGCCCGGCCATCGTCAGCAGCAGCACCGGCGGGATCAGCACCGCGATCTCGGCCGCGGTCCCCGCGAACACCGCGATCAGCAGCCCGACGATCACGGGAAGGAGGATCGCCCGGTAGCGGACCTCGCGATCCCCGGCCGCCGGGCTCGCGGCCAACAGCAGCGGCGGCAGCGCGAGCGAGACCAACACCGGACCGAACACCGACCCGATCACGGTCCCGGCCCCGCTGATCACGTTGATCAGCCGTTCGGGCGGGTCGAACCCCTGGCTCCGCAGATAGATCACCGAAGGCACGTTGGATTGGACCGTCATCACGGCCAACAGGACCGGTGTGATCGTCAGGACCGCCGTCCAGGACAGCTCCGGGCGGACGAGCTCGAAGCTGGGGAACCCGAACAGCGACGGCAGGCTCCCCAGCTGCCCCGTGACCGCGGCGACCACGAGCCCGACCACGAACGCCGAGAGGATCGCCGGGACCCTCGGACCCAGCACCTGCTGCGATACGAGGAACGCGAGCACGGCGGCGCCGACCATGATCGGGACCTCGATCGGCACGGGCTTCCCCATCGACGTCGTCGCGAGCGAAGAGAAGACGTCGATCACGAACGGGAGCACCGCCCCGGCGATCAACCCCTGCACCACCGGCGTGGGGATCCACGAGGCCAGCCGGCCGGTCACCCCGAGGATCGCCGTCACGAGCACGATCGCCCCGGCGAGCATCGCGGCGCCCGTCAGCTCTCCGAAGGACTCCCGATGCCCGAGCGAGGCGAAGAAGATCAACGCGAAGATGTTGCCGGTGAACAGCAGCGGCATCCGGTGCCGCAGGGTCAGCACGACCGCCGGGATCATCGGGAGCCCGTAGATCAAGGCGATCCACCCGCTGGTCCGCGCGTCCGAGAGCGCCAACCCGCGGGGTCCCGCGGCGGTCAGCACGATGCTGAGGACGGCAACGAAGACGATCGAGATCGTGAACCCGGCGACCAACGCGGAGGTCGACCGACGGACCTCGGGAACGGCCATGCCACCACCCCTCTGACTCGGGAGGGACCCTAGCCCGCGGCAGCGTCCACGGCCAGACGCGAGTCGCTCAGGCGTCCAACCGTTGCAGGACCTCGTCGAGCTTCCGCTCGATCCGATCCTCGCTGTCCCTCGACTCCGCGCTGCCTCGATGGAAGTACGCGGCGGTGAGCACGATCAACCCGAACTCCTCGAGGAACTCCGACTGCCAGTTCTGGAGCGTCGCCTCGCCGAACTGGACGACGAAGCCTCCGGCCGTCGGTGACGAATGGTGCGCCCGCTGGTCCTGGGCGTACTTCTGCCACTCCACCAGCGCGTGCGCCACCCAGACCACGAAGAACAAGGTGCACACGACGATGCCGAGCGCGAAGCTCGGCCACAGCCGGGAGCGGGACCTCCGACGCTCGTCCCGGATCGTCTTCACCAGCATCGTGACGAGGTAGGTGGGGATCAGCACCATCACGACGATCGTGATGACCCCGGTCAGGGTGGACATGAGCACGTCCTCTCGCGAGACACCCCCGGACCGAGCGATTCCACCGCGACCGCGCACACAAACATCCGTGACCGCATCGTGCGTTCGCCCTCCCCCGGCGCCGGCGCTCGCACGGCCGTTCGACCGACAGCGCGGACCTGCCCGGGCGAGGGACATTCCGCCCTTCGAGCGATGGCGTCATCGCCCATCGAGGGCTCACAGTGAGCGTTCATCCAACCCACGTCGAGTGGCGAACCCGAGAGGACCCCCCTTCGATGCAACGGATCCACCCCCGGAGCCGGACGGCGGTCGCCGTGGCCGGCTCGGACCCCCGCACCGCGCTGCTGGGCATCGTGCTGTGCGCACTGACCGCAGCCGCGTTGCTGCAGCCCGCAACGACCGCTCCCCCCATCTCCCTGCGGCTCCTGGTCCACGAGACGACGCCCGCATCCCACGTCGCCGAGGACCTCGTGCACGCGCTCGGCGGCGAGGTCACCCGACCCCTTCCCCTGATCGGGGGCTTCGCCGCCACCGTGCCGGAGGCGCAGCTCCACGCGCTCGCGAACGACCCGGCGATCCGCGAGGTGAACGTCGACGGCCGGATCCGCATGGCCGCCGTGGGCACCGAAGCCTGGGACGACATCGAGCCCAACCTCGCGTGGCGGAAGACGATCCGGCTGAACGCGGTGCCCCTCGGGATCGACGGCAGCGGGGTCACCGTGGCCATGATCGACACCGGCGTCGCGCAGGTGCAGGACCTCGGCGACCGCGTCGTGGCACGAGTGGACTTCACGCCCGGCGGCAACGGCGACGACGAGTACGGCCACGGCACGCACATGGCCGGGGTGATCGCCGGCGACGGCTCGGCATCGGGCGGGAAGTGGCGCGGTGTGGCGCCCGGCGCCCGCCTCGTGTCGTTGAAGGTCGCCGGCGCCGACGGATCGACCGACGTCTCGGTCGTGATCGCCGCGCTCCAATGGGTGGTCACCCACCGGGCCGAGTACGGGATCCGCGTGCTGAACCTCTCGTTCGGGACCGACAGCCTCCAACCCGCCGCGGTCGATCCGTTGAACGCGGCCGTCGAGCGGGCCTGGTCGGCGGGGATCACCGTCGTGGTCTCGTCCGGTAACCGCGGCCCGGGAACCATCAACAAGCCCGGCGACGACCCGTACGTGATCACGGTGGGCGCGGTCGACGTGAACCGGACGATCGACCGGAAGGACGATCAGGTCGCCGCGTTCTCGAGCTACGCCCGGCTGCCGGACGGCTCCGTGAAACCGGACGTGGTGGCGCCGGGAACGACGATCGTCGCGACCCGCGACGCCGGCAGCACGATCGACGGGCTCCATCCCGACGCGGTCGTCGACGCCGACTACTTCAAGGGGACCGGCACGTCGCAGGCGGCCGCGGTCGTGTCCGGCGTCGCCGCGCTCCTGTACCAGGCGAACCCGGTCCTGAAGCCGAACCTCGTGAAATCGATCCTGATGGGGAGCACGATCCGCGCCTCCCAGTACCGGGAGGGCGGCAGCTCCGGCCTCGTGGACGTCGGCGGCGCGATCGCCAGCATCAACGCCGGCAACTTCGTCAACCTCGGCGTGGTGCGCTCGACCGGGACCGGATCCCTGGAGGCGAGCCGTGGCAGCTTCCACGTCAAAGCCGACCTGGACCACGACGGCCAGTCGGAGGTCGTGAGCGGTGAGCAGGACGTCCTGGGGACCCCGTGGGACCCGGCGGCGTTCGCATCGACCTCGTGGTCGTCCACGTCGTGGTCGTCCACGTCGTGGTCGTCACTGATCTCGGAGAACCCGGGATGGTCGAGCACCTCGTGGAGCTCGACCTCCTGGAGCGGAACCTCGTGGAGCTCGACCTCGTGGAGCTCGACTTCGTGGAGCTCCACCACCTGGAGCTGAGGAGGAGCAGATGAGCAGTCTTCCCCGGTCCGTGAAGACCCTGATCGTCGGCGCGACCCTGCTCGGCCTGGGCTGCGTGGCGATCCGGGTGCCGGAGATCCTGCGCTGGAACGCGCAGGATCTCCTCGCCGTCGCGCTGATCGCCGCCCTGACGATCACGGCGGAGCGGTGCTCGATCCCGCTCCGCCGTGGCTCGGAGACCGTGAACTTCGCGCTGACCGACGGCGTGTGGGCCGGCGCGCTGCTGCTGGTCGCCCCCGGCATCCTGACCGTCGCCGTCCTCCTCGGCGTCGGCCTGGGTCAGGCGATCAACCGCTGGAAGCCCTACAAGATCGCGTTCAACGTCAGTCAGTTCCTGATCGGGATCACGATCGCCGAGATCGCGTTCGGGGTCCTCGACATCTGGGGGGACGGCCCCACCGACCCGGCGCGCTGGCTCGCCGGGCTGGCCGCGATGTTCCTGATGTTCGTGGTGAACGCGACCGCGATCTCCCTGGTGATCTCCCGGATGGAGGGCACCCGGTTCCTCGACGTGTTCCGCATCTCCCTCGCGGTGAACGTGCTGCACTGGCTGGGCAACATGGCGCTCGGGATCCTCGGCGCGATCTCGTGGGCGATCCAGCCGGCCGGACTGATCCTGATGCTCGCGCCGGTCTCGCTGGCCTACGTGACGTACCGGCGGTGGGTGGCGAGCATCCTCGAACGCGACCAGATGCGTGATCTCTACGAGGCCGGCCGCACCCTGGCCGGCCCGATCGCCTCGACCGAAGACTTCGGGGACTTCCTCGGCCTCATGGAGAAGCTGCTCCCCGCCGACCGGGTCGAGCTCGTCGTCGTCGAGGAGGGCATGGTGGCCGTCCACGCGTCCGGGGGCGTCCGCCACCTCACGATCGACGACACCGACGCCGATCCCCTCGAGGCGATCGTCACGGTCCGCTCGGGGCTGGCACCGCAGATCTCGCTGGTCGGCGACGGGAGCGAGGTCCGCGGGGTCCTCGCCGTCTACCGGTCGCAGGTCCTCACGGCGAACGAGCGGCTGCTGCTCGATGGGCTGGCCGGGCAGGTCGCGGCCCGCCTCCGGAACCACCGCGTCTACGGCAAGACGCTCGAGCGCGCCCGCCTGGCGGAGATCGTCACGCACACCTCCGACGGTGTGTTCACCGTCGACCAGTACGGTCGCATCGCGACGTGGAACCCGGCGATGACCGCGCTCCTGGGGTACGAGGAGGACGAGGCGATCGGGCACCGGTGCGACGACCTCCTCGGCCTCGAGCGGATCGCCGCGCTGACCGACGGCGACGCCGGCGACGGCGAGTCGGGCGACGCGATCGTCCGGACCAGGGACGGCGACAGCAAGGCGATCCGTCTCCGAACCAGCGCGATCCAGGACGACGAAGACGCGCCGCCCGCGCGGATCGTCGTCGTGCGCGACGCCGGCGAGGAGCGGAAGGCCGAGCAGATCAAGCGGGACTTCGTCTCGATGGTGTCCCACGAGCTCCGCTCGCCGCTCACGCCGCTCCGCGGGTTCCTGGTAAGCCTCGTCGAGGGAACCGTCGACGACGACCCGCTGAAGCGGCAGGAGTACTACCAGATCATGCTGCGCCAGGCGCAGCGGCTGGAGCGCACCGTGAACGACATGCTGGACGCGTCCCTGATCGAGGCCGGCGGGCTCGTGGTGGACCTCCAGCCGGTGCCGCTCGACCACGTCCTCGGCCGCATCGTGCGAGAGTTCCGCGAGCAGCACCCGAACCGGCCGGTCCTGTTGAAGGAGATCGATCCCGCGATCGTGTTCGCCGACCCGTTCCGGGTCGAGCAGGTCGTGCTGAACCTGCTGTCGAACGCGGACAAGTACACGCCCGAGCGGTTGCCGATCGACGTTCGGGCCACGCTGGGCGAGGGCTCGGTGACGATCTCGGTGCGCGATCAGGGCCCAGGGATCCCCGCCGAGCACCGCCACCTGATCTTCGACCGCTTCTACCGGGTGAAGGACGGGCCGTCCCGTCCGGGGACGGGACTAGGGCTGTACATCGCCCGAACGCTGGTCGAGGCGATGTCCGGCCGGATCTGGGTCGACTCTGAGGTCGACGAGGGCGCCACGTTCTCGTTCACCTTGCAGACCGTCGACGCCGATCGGGCTCCGGCGGTCAAGCTGGACGAGGTCCCCGACACCGCCGAGTCGCTGCTGATCCGGATGCCCTGAGCTGAGCCCGGCTCGTCAGAGCCAGTCGCGCTTGCGGAAGAGCAGGTAGAGGCCCAGCGAGGCCAGCACGATCAATGCGGTGGAGGCGACGACGCCCCAGGTCCGGCCCGATCCGGGATAGGGAACGTTCATCCCGTAGAACCCGGTGATCAGCGCGGGGACGGCGATGATCGCGGCCCAGCTGCTGACCTTCTTGACGATCTGGTTCTGGCGGTAATCGCGGAGGCTCAGGTTGGTCTCCACGATCGTGCTGACGAGATCTCGCAGCGCGTCCGAGGACTCGGTCACCCGGAGGATGTGGTCGTAGACGTCCTGGTAGTACGGGTAGACCTCGTCCGGGATCACGGACTGCTCGCGTCGCATCAGGCTGCTGATGGCCTCGCGCATCGGAACGACCAGCCGATGGAAGTGGAAGAGCGCCCGGCGGACCTCGAACCAGTGCCGCTGCTCCGCCGGCTGGAGCGGACGTTCTTCGAAGATCTCGTCGCTCACCTGGTCGAAGTACTCGTCGAACGCGCTGATCGTGTCGAAGTAGCCGTCGACGACCACGTCCAGCAACCCGTAGAGCAGGAAGCTCACGCCGTGGCGGAGGAGATCCGAGGAGCGATCGAGTCGCTCGACGATCGGCTCGATCGGGAAGTCGTCGTTCTTCCGGACCGTGATCAGCCAACGCTCATGCACGAACGCGTCGATCTCGGTCTTGACCAACGTGCCCTTCTCGACGTCCACGCCGACCGCGTAGATCGACAGGAACAGATGCGTCGCGTACCGGTCGAGCTTGGGCCGCTGGTGCTCGCTGAGGGCGTCCTCGACGGCCAGCTCGTGAAGGCCGAGCTCGGGGGCGAGCTCGTGGAGCTGTTCGACGGTGGGACGATCGAGGTCCACCCAGACGACGCAGCCGGGTCGCGCCAGGTGGTCCGACACGCGAGCGACCGGGAAGCCCTCCTCCTCGAGGACCCCATCTCGGTACACCCTGGTCACGGCCTGGCCCACGACCCTCCTCCTCGTCCGCTGCGGCGGACAGGCTACGGGCTCCGTCGCCCCGCCGCCGCCTCCTCCTCCTCGTACCGCAGGTCGGCGCGACGCAGCGCGTAGCGGATCGCCAGCCAGACCAGGGTGACCGTCACCACCATCAGCCCGAGGACGAGGTAGTAGCCGTAGCGCCACCGGAGCTCCGGCATGTTCAGGAAGTTCATCCCGTAGATCCCGGCCAGGAGCGTCGGCACCAGCAGCACCGTCGCCAGGATCGTCAGCGCGTAGGTCGTCGCGTTCAGGCGGTCCGTCTTGATCGAGTCCCGGAGCCCGACGGTGTGCTCGACCTGGTCGATCAGGTCGGCGACCGCGTGGTTCGCCCGATCGGCCTCCCGACCGAGGTCCTGGAGCTTGAACGCCAGTCCCGGATCGCGATCGGAGACGCCGAGGAACGGACCCGCGCCGAGCTCCTCGAGCTCGTCCGCCGGGATGAACGCCCACCGGACCTGACGGACCACGCGCCGCAGCCCCAGGATCCGCCGATCCAGCTCCGGCCACTTCTTCCGCTCCCAGAGCCACTCCTTCTTGTTGAGGACCGAGAGCTCGACCACATCCGCCGTCTCCCGGACGTCGTTCATCGCGTCGAACACGGAATCGAGGACACCGTCGACCAATGCCACGGCGACCTCCAACCCGAAGACGGACCCCGGCTCCGTCGGATCGCTCCGGTCGCGGAGCTCCATCACGCCGTCGCGCACGCGCGCCAGCTCGATCCCCAGGCGCTCGATCGGGTGCGGGTACCGAACGCCCTCGGAGACCAGCCGGACGAGGCTCCACGCGAGCGGCTCGTAGCGGATCGTGATCGCGAACGACGGCCCGGCGATCAGGTGGATCTCCTGCGCGACGAGCTCGTCCTCATCGGCCTCCGGCGGCCCGATCTCCTCCAGCCAGTACATCCGAGCGAAGACGAACCCCCGGAACACCTTGGCCTTCGGCGGCCGCTTGGTCGGGTCCTCCTCGCGGCGCGCCGCGCGCTCCGGGATCAGGCCCTCCAGGGACGGACACCGGCCCTTGACGTCCGCGAGGAGCTCCTCGGTGACGCCCTCCTCGTACGCCATGTCCACCCACACCAGCCGCTGCGGGTCCGTGAGCAGATCCGCGACCGACTCCAGGCTCGAAGGTTGGAGACGGACCCACTCCCGATCCAGCCGGCGGACGTCCAGCGAGCCCATGCCGAGGTTGTCGCTCATGTCGCCTCCCGTGGCATCGGGGTCGAGCAGCAGCCTAGGAGGTGCTCGGGGCGGTTTCGAACACCGACGGTCGTCAGGACGTCGTGCGGGAGCGTCGCGCCCGGAAGTAGCCGTGGAGCACGAGGCACGGCATCCACACACCGTCGAAGAACGACGGCGCGGAGCCGGCGGCCATCGCGATGTTGGAACCGACGAACGCGATCGCAGCGACCGCCAGGAGCGTCAGGGAGACGGGGCCGGCTTCCGAGAGCGGCGGCTTCGCCGCTTTGGAAGCCGCCCACGCCTTGCGGATCAGGCGGACGCGGCCCCGGAGGCGCGCCGCTCTGCGGAGCTTGAGCGGCGCGCCGACGGGGACGCGGGCCCTCCGCCCGATCGTGTGGACGGTCCGTTCGGTCCCGCGGATCGGGATCAGCTCGACGATCCGCGCCCGCTCGGCCCGGTATCCCTCGTCGTGCTCGATCACCTTGCCGGCGAGCTCGACGCGACCGAGGACCACGCAGGCGCCGGACCTCGGCCAGGCGGCCGCCCGCCCGAACGAACGGGCGAACGCGTTCAGCTCCGGGGCCAGCTCCTTCATCGCGTAGAAGCCGCAGGTGCATCCCTCGGCCGGAACCTCGTGCGGCTCGGGCGCGAGGATCACGCCGCGCGGCGAGACCCGCAGCTCCTGTTCACGGGGACAGCTCGCCGAGACCCATCCGCGCGTCGCGCCCTCCCAGTCGCGCGCCCCGTGCCAGAGCGGCCGGAACACGACGTCGTCGCCCTGCTCGATCACCGCCCACGCGCGATAGCCGTCGAGCGGCGTGATCCCGTCGGGGACGCGGACGAGCGGTGAGCTCATGCCGTCAGCTCGGCCGCTCCGCCGGCTCGAGCACCGGCTCCTCGACCGGTGACGGTTCCTCCACCGGCCACGCCTCCGGCTCCTCGATCGGCTCGATGTAGATCGTCCGACGCTCTTCGCCGATGTTCATCGAACCCTCCTTACCCAGCTTCCGGCATCGTACCGATGCCGGGAGGCGAAGTTCCTGCCGCCCGCCCTACGATGCGGGGGTGAGCGAGCGGCGGACGCGAGCGCTCCTGGGCGGGAACGTGATCCGGCTGGTCGATGTGGCCTGCCGCGCACACGCATCGGCGCCGACCGAGGACGAACGAGCCACGATCACCGAGGTGATCCTGCCGCTCCGCGGGTGCTTCGAGGTTCACCGGGGAGGCCGGAGCTCCACGGTCGCCGACGCGGCGAGCGTCGTGGTGTTCCGTGCGGGGCAGGAGTACCGGGTCGGGCACCCGACAGCTCTGGGAGACGATTGCTTCGTGTTGGCCCTCCCACCCGACGTCGCGGAGGACGCGATCGGGGCAGCGGAAGGTGGGCTCGTCGCGCCGGAGGTCCGGCTGCGGGTCCATCGGCTCCGCGCCGCCCTGCGGCGCGGAGCGATGGACCCGCTCGAGGCCGAGGAGGCCGCGCTCGAGCTGCTCCGGACGATCGGCCGCGACTCCTTCCGGGATGTTGCGGCCGATCGGGTGAGCGCGGCGGCGCGTGCCGACGCCGAACGCGTCCGCGCGCTGCTCGCCTCCCGTCCCGGCGCCCGATGGCGCCTGGACGCGATCGCCCGCGACGTCTACCTCTCCCCCGCCCACCTGGCACGGCGCTTCCGCGCCGCGACCGGCGAGTCGATCTCGCGCTATCTCCTCCGGCTCCGCCTCGGACTCGCGCTCGACCGCCTCGCCGCCGGGGACCGCGACCTGGCCGGGCTCGCCGACGAGCTCGGCTTCGCCACCCACAGCCACTTCACCGCCAGGTTCCGCTCGACCTTCGGCGTCACCCCGAGCGCGTTCCGTCACGAGCTCTCGGCCCGGGGCCTCGAGGAACTGCGCACGTTCGTGACAGCGCCTCACCGCGCCGCCTCGTAGCCTCGACCCCATGGCGACCTCCACGCAGCACCTCACGATGATCGACCTGCTCCAGGCGGACGGACCTGCCGACGACCACGCCGACGAGCTGATGCTCTTCGGCCGGTTCGTCGGGTCCTGGGACGTCGAGGCCGAGTACTTCCATCACGACGGCCGCAAGGCGCACGAGCGCAACGGCGAGTGGCACTTCGGGTGGGTCCTCGAGGGCCGGGCGATCCAGGACGTGCTGTTCGGCCCGCCGCTCGAAGAGCGACGCCGGACCGGGGCGCCGGCGGACGAGTACGGGACGACGATCCGCCTCTACGACCCGCAGAGCGGCACCTGGCACATGTCGTGGTACCCCTCGGTTTCCCGCAACGTCGTCCACCTGGTGGCCCGCCGGAACGGTGAGGGGATCCTGATCGAAGGGACCGAAGCCGACGGCACGCTCGATCGATGGACGTTCACCGACATCGCACCCGACTCGTTCACGTGGAGCGGATACGAGTCCAAGGACGGCGGCGCGACCTGGCCGCTCGTCGAACTGATGCGTTGCCGGCGCCGCTCGTAGCCGTCCCTCCCGCGCACCGCTCGTAGCCTTCTTCCGAAGGGATCTTCCACCCTCGAAGGAGGCCGGCCGTGGCGAACGTCGAGTCGAAGAGCTTCGATCAGCCCGACGAGACCAAGGAGCTCCCGAAGACCAGGATCGACCTCGTCGACCTGGCCGGCGGCCAGGTCCAGCGAAGCACCCTCGAGCCCGGATGGCGGTGGGCCGGATCGGTCGGGCCTGCGGTCAACGCCGATCGCTGCCCGGTGAACCACATCGCGTACTCGCGGCGGGGCGTCTACACGCGGAGCACGACGACGGCAGCGAGGGCGAGTTCGCGGCGGGCGAGGTCTTCCACCTCGCACCCGGACGCGACGCCTGAGTCGTCGGCGACGAGCCGGTCGTGCTGATCGAGTTCCAGGGGATCGGCCGCGAGGGCGGGTGGGGCCCTCAGCTCTCGAGTTCGTCGCGGATCGCTTCCAGCCACTCGATCGCGATCCGGTCCTGGCGACGCCCGGCGGCGCGCTTCATGCGGATCAGATCGTCGAGCGAGGCGACGCGGACGACGAGTCCGCCGAGGTCCTCGTCGGTGGCGGCCGCATCGAGGTCCGCGAACCCTTCCGTGCCGGACGGCGTCCCGAGGCAGTCGATCGGCCCGGCGTCCGTACTGAACGTGAAGTGGTCGCCGGCCGCGAGGGAACGAGCGTCGAGCTGGAAGCGGATACCGCGCGGCGCGCCTCGGAGCCGCGCGTGCAACCCGTGGAGCGCCGCGGCCATCCGCTCCAGGTTCCTCCGATCCCGGGCGTAGCAGACATCCACGTCGCCGGTCATCATCGGTGAACCGCGGAGCGCCGCCGCGTATCCACCGATCAGCACGAACCGGACCCCCTCGTCGACGAGCGCTCGCAGTCCGGCGAGTGGATCGAAGGAGAGCTCGCTCACCGACGTCGCGGTCCGGCCCGGATCGCCCCGGTGCGGTTCCATTCGAGAGCCGCGAGCCTTGCCCGCTCGGCCACCGATAGGGCCAGGCGTTCGCGGATCAACGTTCGATCGACGTCCCGGCCGGGCCGCTCCACGAGGTCGATGCCCTTGCCGCAGATCCGCAGCAACCGGTCGAGCGTCTCGACCCGGGGCGAGAGATGTCCCCGCTCGATCCGAGAGACCGCTGGTTGCGCCACCCCGGCGCGACGGCCGAGCTCACGTTGCGTGAGCTCGGCCGCGCGCCGAGCTTCGAGGAGAAGCGTGCCTGCGTCCATGAAGGGAGGATAACATCTCCGTTATCCTCCCCTCCGAGGAGAACGCTACCCGTTGGCGTGCCCGTACCCCCCCGGCGGCACGTGGCCCGTGTTCACGTACCCGACCTCTGCAGGCCGGCACGGCGGGTTCGGCACGTGGCCGGTGCAGGCGTACGCGCTGAAGTCTCGGGAACCGATCGGCGGCGCGGCGGTCGGCGCGCTCGCCCGACCGATCGCGAGCCCCAGCAGCAGGCTGGCGACGATCGCCGCCGACACCAGCAGGGCCTGCCACATCCGGACGCCCGGGAAGATCCGGACCCTGATCGTCTGCGTCTGCGTGCTCATCACTTCACCCCTCCTTCGGCTGGCGGACATGCCGAAGGGGACGCTAGGAGTGAAGGCGAGTCGCGGAATCGGGGAACGACCCTATGTCTGATCGGACGAGCCCTTCGGCTCCCGCGTCCGGAGCGCGCGTCGCGAGGTGATCCCCAGCTTCTGGAAGATCCGGGAGAGGTTGGCCTCGACGGTCTTCACGCTCAGGAAGAGGGCGTCGGCGACCTCCCGGTTGGTGAGCCCATCCGCGACGAGCTCCGCGACACGTCGTTCGGTCTCGGTCAGCTCGCCGGGCTCGGCTCGCCCCCCGGTCCTGGCCAGGCCCTCCTTCGCCTTGATCACCCAGAGGGGCGCCGGGAGCGATCCGAAGATCTCGAGGGCCGCCCGGAACGAGTTCGCGGCCGCGCGCCGCTGCTTGAATCGCCGTTGCGCCTCGCCCAGGACCAGCAGCGTCCGACCGAGCTCGAACGGCATGTCGAGCTCCGCGTGATGCTCGATCGCTCGCTCGAACGCCGCCATCGCCCCCGGTCGATCGGACCGCGCGGCCTTCAACAATCCGTGGCACCGCTCCGTCGACGCCAGGGCCCACGGGCGGTGTCGGGCTCGACCCTTCTCCTCGTGGACCGCGAGAAGCCGGCCGGCCCGTTCCAGATCGCCAAGTGCGACCAGCGCCTCGATCGCGTCGGGGATGCAGGGGATGACCCCGGGCTCGGCGGCGTCCATCTCCTCGAGGAACGCGAGCACCGGATCGAGGCGTTCGATCGCCCCGGACGGGTTCGAGAGCGAGAGCTCGAGGAACCCGAGGACGGCCCCGTTGCAGCTCGTATCGAGGGCATCGCCGTTGATCTCGCTCAGGCGGAGTCCCTCCTCCGCGTCGGCACGCGCCGCCTCGACGTCTCCCAGGTGCGCCTCGACCAGCGCCTTCGGGAACAGTGTGTGCCCTCGGCCCCAGATCCTGCCGGACTCGAGATCGATCTCGTAGGCCTCCTCCGCATACCGGGCGGCGGTCTCCCAGTTCCCCGCTCTCACCTCGACCTCGGCGAGATACGCGAGGAACTCATCCCTGATCAGGTACCGCCCGCGTTCCGCGAAGCGGTCGAGCTCCCGCTCCAGCAGATCGCGCGACTCGTCGAGCCGGCCAGCCCAGAGGAGCTGGAGCCCGTAGCACGCGGAAGCCGGCGTGTAGCCCGTGGAGCTGTTGGCTTCCGCCTCGGTCAGCGCCCGCTCCTGGAGCGTGAGGGCCTCCCGCATCGTGTCGTCGGCGGCAAGCCCCCCGAGGAAGTCGACCATGCCGGCGGTGGCCACGACGTCGGCCTCCGCCGACGGGTCGTCGATCCGGTCGGCGAGCCGCTTCGCCGCCTCCGCGTGCTCAGCCGCGTACGCGAGATCCCCGCGATAGATCCCGACCCACGCGAGGTGTTCCAGGATCGACCCCGAGAGCCGAGGTTCGTCCTCCGCCTCCGCGAGCGCCTGCTGGCACAGCGACTCGACGCGCGCCTGATCCAGCCAGCTGATCGCGGCGAGCTGGAAGATGATCGCGGCTCGCGTCGGACCCGGTTCCTCGCTCGCGATCGTCCCCTCAAGGAGCGCGACGGCGCCCATCGCGTCGCCGGCGTCGAAGCGATACACGGCCGTGTCCACGCTGCGCCGGAGCGCGGCGCCGGGATCGTCGGGCGGCGTGAGCTTGCGGGCCAGCTCGGCCAGCTCGGCGGCCGAGTCCGAGGCTCCCCTGGCGGAGGCGTGCCGCGCGGCGGCCTCGAGGGCATGGGCGACGTCCGGATCCGGCCCCGCGGTCGCGAGCGCCAGGTGCCGCGCGCGCTCCTCCGGGTCGGCCACGAGGTCGGCCAGACGTTCGTGCGCTCGCCGACGATCGTGCGTCGACGCCGCCATGTAGACCGTAGAGCCGAGCAGCGGATGGCTGAACTCGATCCGTTCGTCCGAGACACGGATCACGTCGGCCCGCTCGGCCGCGCCGATGCCGTCTCGCGCCCGCTCGCGGTCGAGGGACGCACCCATCGCGAGATCCATCGTCGGTCGGGTGGCCGCGGCGACCGTGAGGAGCACCTCGAGCGCGTCGGCGGGGAGGTGTGCCAGGCGCGCACGGAGCAGCTGCTGGAGATCGTCGGGGAGCGGAACCGGACGTCCCGGCTCCGCCGGGATCGTCCGGTCCGCCAGGGCCCGAGCGATCTCGAGCGCGAAGAACGGGTTGCCGCTGGAGACCCGGTGCACGCGGACCATCGCCGGGTGTGCCAGCCGGTCGCCGAGCCGATCCCGTAGGAGGCGGATCATCGGTCCCTCGTCGAGCGGACGGATCGGGAGCCATCGGATCGACGCCGCCGCTCGACGGAGCTCGAGCGGGTCGGCCTCGACCCCGGTGCGCATGGCCAGCAAGAGGTGGATCGGCTCGTCCCGCAGCCGGCGGGCGGCGAAGGTCAGCACGCGTTCCGACGAGGCGTCCAGCCACTGGATGTCGTCGATCGCCACTGTCACGGGACCGGCCGTCGCCAGACCCCGGAGCACCCCCAGGAGCGCGAGGGAGACAGCGCGTTGATCGGGCGCGGGTCCCGCCGCGCCGTCGCGCAGCAGCGCCGCGTCGAGCGCGCGCCGCTGGGGCCCCGGCAGCGGCGGCAGCTCGAGGTCGAGGAGATCGCCGAGCGCGGCGTAGGAGAGCCGCGCCTCGGACTCGACGGGGCGGCACCGGAGCACGCGGTGACCGGCGTCGGTGGCAAGCCTGACCCCCGCGTCCCAGAGCGTGGTCTTGCCCACTCCGGCGGCGCCCTCCAGGACGAGGGTCGACGTGCCGTCCGACCCCGACGCGAGGAAGCGCCCGATCTCTTCGAGCTCGACATCTCGACCGACGATCTCTCGGAGCGCCGTCCCCACGCGACCGCTCCCCTGACTCGGCTGCTGGATGGGAGCGAGCCTAGACCTCGCCGGTTCGGCCCGACGCCTCAAACCGTCGGCTCGTTCCGGATCCGGGGATTGGGTCCCAGAATGGGGAAGAACCTCTCGCCGCCTCGAGCGGTGGGAGGAACAGAGCGGACCCATCGTCGAAGGAGGAGCCCGTGAGCATCGCCGTTCATGAAGCGCCCATCCATCCAGCGCTGCTGACGCACGCCGAGGAGCGCGCTCGGAACGTGCAGAACCGCATCGCCGACACGATCACCAGGTTCGCTGGCTCCATGATGTTCGTGTACATCCACATCGCCTGGTTCGCGAGCTGGATCGTCTTCCGCGTCGAGAACTACCCGTTCGGGCTGCTCACGATGATCGTCTCGCTGGAAGCGATCTTCCTGTCGACGTTCGTGATGATCAGCCAGAACCGGCAGGACGACGCGAGGAGGCACGTCGCCGACATGGAATGGAAGAAGGTCCAGGACGAGGAGCAGCAGAACCAGGAATTGCTCCGGCTCTCGAACCAGATCCTCGAGCTCACGAAGGCGATCGAGCAGCTGACGAAGGCCCACGTCGCTTCCGCGCCGCCGGCTCCGACGCAACAGCAGAGCTAGTCGCTGACGGCCTCCGCGAGGACGAACGGTGAGACGGGACCGCTGCCGGCCTCGAGGAGCGCGGCAGCCACCACCGTGAGCGTCCATCGCGAGTCCACCATGTCGTCCACCAACAACACCGGCCCGTGATCGGTCTGACCTTCGACCGCGAACGCACCCCAGACGTTGCCGAACTGCTGCTGCGAGTTCTCCAACTCCTTCTGGGGTTTCGCTTCGCGGGTCTTCACGATGAGCGGGCGGAACGGCAGCGCGAGCGTAGCGGCGAGACGCTCGGCGAAGCCGGCCACGACCTCGTGCCGCGACACGGACGGGACGCACGTCACCCACGTCGGGGGTGGATCCGGACGCCACCGCTTCCCCACCAGATCGGCCGACGCCTGAACCAGCGCGTCCGAGAACTCGCCGGCCTCCAACCCCTTCCGGACGAGCCCGCCCCAGCCGCCGTCGTTCAACACGCTCAGCGCCCGGCCGGGCTGCATCCGAAGCTCCTCGGGGATCCTTCCCTTCGGCTCGGTCATCCCGCTGGGCCACTGCAGCCGGGGCTCGACCAGCAGCTCCGCCCACCGCAGGTGCTCGCGCGCCTTTGCCACGATCCCCGGATCGAGCTCGACCTCCGGTGACTCCCCGGTGCACACCATGCACCGGCCACACGGCTCGGCGCCGGGGTCGTCGAGCTGCTGCAGGAGGAACTCCATCAGGCACTTCCCGGTGCGTCCGTACTGCTCCATCGCCGCTTGCTCGGCGCGACGGACCTCGGTCACCCGCCGCAGCCGCTCCTCGTCGTAGCTCCACGGCTCCGAGGTCCGCCGCCACTTGCTGCCGGCGCGCTCGATCGCGCCCTCGACCTCGAGGATCTTCAGCATGTTCCGGAGGCGCATCTGCCCGACGTTGACCGCCGAGAGGATCTCGCTCTCCGCGACGGCGGCGGCGCGCTGCTCGAGGAGCCCGATCGCCTCCTCGGCCTTGGCGCGGGAGGGGAAGGCCGAGACGATGAAGTAGTCCTGGATGTCGCGGTCCTCGGTGCCGCGCAGCAGCACGACCGGCGCGCGCGGCAGCGCGCGACCGGCCCGCCCCACCTGCTGGTAGTAGGCGATCGCCGAGCCCGGCGATTGGTAATGGATCACGAAGCCGAGGTCCGGCTTGTCGAAGCCCATGCCCAGTGCCGAGGTAGCGACCAGCGCCTTCACGTCGTTCGCGATCAGCGCCTCCTCGAGCTCCAACCGCCGTTCCGGCTCGGTCTCGCCGCTGTAGGCGTGAGCGTCGATCCCCTGGGTGCGCAGGAACGATGAGACCCGATGCGTGTCGGCGATCGTGAGCACGTAGATCACACCGGAGCCCTCGAGGCCGGGCACGACCTGGGCGAGCCACGCGAGGCGGTCGGGCTGCGAGCTCGTCTCGAGCATCGAGAGCGCGAGCGACTCGCGGGCCAGCGGACCGCGCTGCGTCACGAGCTCGGCGCCGAGCTGCGCCTGGATGTCCTCGATCACGCGGTCGTTCGCCGTCGCGGTGGTGCACAGGACCGGGACGCCGGCGGGCAGGAGCTCCAGGACGCGCACGAGCCGCCGGTAGTCCGGGCGGAAGTCGTGGCCCCAGTCGCTGATGCAGTGCGCCTCGTCGATCACGAGCAGGCCCGAGCGCGCGGCGACGATCGGCAGCACCTCGGCTCGGAACGCAGGGTTGTTGAAGCGCTCGGGCGAGACGAGGAGCAGGTCGACCTCGTCTCGACCGATCGCCTCGGTGATCGCCTCCCAGTCGTCGCGGTTCTCGCTGTTGATCGTGGACGCCCTGACGCCGGCACGCTGGGCCATCTGGATCTGGTTGCGCATCAGCGCGAGGAGCGGCGAGACGAGGATCGTCGGCCCGGCGCCTGCGTCGCGGAGCAACCGCGTGGCGATGAAGTAGACGGCCGACTTGCCCCAACCGGTGCGTTGGACGAGGAGGACCCGGCGTCGCTCCGCGACGACGGCGTCGATCGCCTCGCGCTGGCCCTGGCGGAACGCAGCCTCCTGGCCCGCGATCGCATGCAGCAGCTCGAGGGGGCGGTCGCTCACGCCGAGCACGGTACCGGCCCGGACCGACACGGCTCGATCAGCGTTCGAGAAGTGTCGGTCCGGGCCGGCAATCGCGGGCTACCTCACCAGGCGTTCCAGCCCGAGTCCTCCCAGATCGTGACCTCGGGTTCGCCCTCGAACATCTGGCCGAAGAACTCCTGGATCTGGGGGTTCGCCGAGAACGCCCCGACGGCCTCGGCCGACCGCCACTCGTCGATCCCCAGGAAGTCCCGCCGGTCCATCGGGTTCAGGTAGACGCGGTGGGAGAGGTCCCCCGCCTGCTCGGCCATCTCCTTGGTGGCCGCCGTCACGTCGTCGTGGATCTTCCGGATCGCGTCGGGCTCGTCGCGCAGACGCGCCCTGATCGAGACCAACACCGCCATCGCCGCTCCTTCCGATCGTGACTCAGGCCGGACGGGCCTGAGCCAGGGCCTGCTCCTCGTTCACGTCGAGCCCGTGGGCGTCCTTGGCGTGCTGCTGGATCAGTCGGATCAGCTCGTCCTTCGGGGCTCGCGCCTCCCACCCGCAGTCGCATCGGACGTACCACTCGGGCATCTGACCACCTCCGGTCGTGATACTAGGAACGGCGCGTTGGCCCCGGGTTGGAAGGCCGTTGGGTGACCGAGGGAACCGAGACGATCAGGGTGTACCTGGCGGGCAAGGTTGCCATCGAGTCCGGCGACCGGGTCGTCGACGAGGCCGCGCTCCCCGGGCTCCAGGGCAGGGTCGTCCTCGCGATGCTGGCGGCCGAGCGCGAACGGTCGCTGTCCCACGACGAGCTGGCCGAGGAGCTGTGGGTCGAAGCTCCGCCGGCGGCGTGGGAGAGCGGGCTCAAGGCGCTGATCAGCAAGGTGCGGACGGCCTTGGCGCAGGTGGGCCTGGACGGGCAGGCGATCACGGGTGCGTTCCGGCTGTACCAACTGAAGCTGCCGCCGGGGACCTGGATCGACCTCGAGGCGGCGGCCGACGCGCTGCACCGAGCGGAGACCTTCGCGCGGAAGGAGCGCTTCGACGAGGCAGCGGGGTGGGCACTCGGCGCTCGAGCGATCGCGACCCGGCCGTTCCTCGAGGGCGCGAACGGCCCGTGGGTCGAACGGCGCCGCGCGTGGCTGCACGACGTCTACCTGCGGTCCCTGGAGGTCCTCGCCGAGGTGTGGATCGCGCGAGGCGATCCGGTCCTCGCGGTGGCCGACACGGAGGAGGCCCTCCGTTCCGAGCCGTTCCGCGAGTCGCTCTCCCGGCTCCTGATGCGGGCCCACGCGGCTGCGGGGAACCGCGCCGAAGCGCTCAAGGTGTACGAACGCTGTGCGGGCCTCTTCGTCGACGAGCTCGGCGTCGGTCCGTCGCCGGAGACCGAGGAGCTCTACCTCGAGATCCTCCGATCGATGTGAACCTCAATCGAGGAGGGCGTCGACGGCTCCGAGCGTGTCGGTCAGCCGCTCCGCGAGCGTCGTGGCCAGCCAGCGATGCAGCGCCGCGGCGAGCTCCGGCTCCTCGGCCTCCAGGCTCTCGATCGATGCACGGCTGATCCGGAGGACCACGGCCTCGGTCTCGGCAACCACGTCGGCGGTGCGTGGCACCCCCGTGTAGAGGGTCACCTCGCCGACCACCACGCCCGGTCGGAGGGTTCGCAGGCGCATCCGCGTGCCGTCGTGGATCCTCGTTTCCACGCCCAGCCGCCCCGACTCGAGGACGAACACGTCGCCCGGCGGATCGTCCTGGTGGAGCAACACGTCGCCCGAACCGAGCGAGATCCGCTCCAGATGCGCGACGAGGTCGGGCGGGAGCCCGTCGGCGCGACGGCCGGCCGGGTGCCTGGCCTTCGCGTCGGCAAGGCCGGGAGCCGAGAGCAGCGCGTCCTCGCAACGCTCCAGCCCCCGATCCAGGTCGGGCTCGAACGAGACCAGACCCTCGACCGCCACGACTCCCCCTTGGGCCAGTTGCGCGCGCACCGGATCGGAGGCAGCGGTGAAGATCACCTCGAAGCCCGTCGCCTCGGCCAGGCGTACCACCTTGACGAACGCGACGACCGCCGAGGAGTCCATCCCCGTCGCGCGCCGCAGATCGATCGCCAGGAACCTCGGCGGGGCTTGCTCCAGGCGATGTCGGATCCGATCCAGCAGCCGGTTGGTCGATCCGAAGAACACGAACCCCGACAGCCGCAGGATCTGGACCTGGTCCGAGAGCGCCCGGAGTTCGGCACGCTCCTCCACCGGCCGGTCGACGTTGCTCCGATAGGTCTCGCCGAAGGCCACCTCGCGGACCAGATCGGTCCGGCCGTAGCTGAACGCGAACAGCAGGACCGCGAGCACGAGGCCGACCACCACGCCCAGCAGGAAGTTCCACACGATGATCGACAGGAGGATCGCGAGCACCACCCCGTACTCGAGCGGGGGCAGGAGCTTCCGCTTGTCCCAGACCCACTCGACGATGAAGGCGAGGCCCAGGAAGATCAACACGCCTCCGACGATCATCCGGGGGATCAACCCGACCACCGAGGCCCCGAACACGACCGCAGCGAGTGGGACGACCGCGGCGACCAGACCCGCGGCCCGGGCGTCCACCTTCATCCGCTCGGCGAGGGCCGTCAGCGAGAGGGCGTGGTACCCGGGGATCCCGCCGAGCGCACCCGAGATCACGTTCAGGACGCCGGCGTCCCGGAGCTCCTGGTTCGTGTCCAGGTCTCGGTCCAGCAGCAGCTCGGTGCCGGAGATGTTGAAGAGGATCGCGATCGTGGCCACGAAGACGGCGGTCAGGATCCCGGCCCACGACCCCAGCACCGACAGCCAGTCGGCCCCGGCGATCGCCCGGAACGTCCAGGGTTGCCACAGCCGTGCCGATTCGAAGGGGCCGAGCAGCCAGCTGCCGCTCCGGACCTCGTCGAGCGAGGAACCGGTCACGACCACTCCGAGGACGAAGGCCGCCAGGCCGAGCGCGATCACCGCCGGGATCACCAGCGGGCGCTTCACCACCCGGACGGCGATCAGCAGGATCACCCCGAACGCGAGCGCGGGGAGCAGATGGATCAGCTGGTACTGGCGGAGCAGCGACAGAAGCGTGCGCAGGTGCAACGACACCTGCGTCGAGACGTAGATCCCGCCCTTGAAGAGCAGCCACCCCGTCCCGGCCAGGAACCCTCCGACCACCGGATACGGCACGAACCGGACCATGTTGCCGAGCCGGCGCGTCCCGACGACCAGGAACACGACCCCGCACAGCACCGTCACCACCAGCGTCGCGGCGATCACGGTCAGGAAGATGTCGGGACCCTCGAAGTCCTTCAGTCCCGACTGCTGTGCGATCTGGAAGAGTGCGGTGGCCTTCGCCGCCGCGGCGTCGGCGACGAGCGCGAGCACCGCGGCGGCGGCGTCCTGCACGCTGCCGACGACGCCGCGGGGCCCGGCCCGCCAGGCCAGGAACGCGAGCGTCAGGGCGGCGGCACCGAGGTACAGACCGATGCCGTCCGGGAGGTTGTTCACGAGCCGGGCGCCGAACACGAGCGCGGCGAAGGCCACCGCGAGCACCGCTTCGACCGCGCCGATGATCAGGCCGGCGGCCACCGATGCGAACCACGAGTTCGTGCGTCGCTCGACCGCCACCTTCGTCTCCCCCATGGTTAGTCGAGCAGCATGTCGAACGATCTGAGGGAATCGGTCAGTCGTTCCGCCAGCGTCGTGGCCAGCCAGCGGTGCAGCGCCGCGGCGAGCTCCGGCTCCTCGGCCTCAAGCCGCTCGATCGACGAGCGGCTGATCCGCAGGACCACCGCTTCGGTCTCGGCCACCACGTCGGCGGTGCGGGGGATGCCCGTGTACAGGGTGACCTCGCCGACCACCACGCCCGGCCGAAGCGTTCGAAGCCGCATCCGGGTGCCCTGGGGGGTCTTCGCCTCCACGCCGAGCCGTCCGGACTCGAGCACGAACACGTCGCCCGGCGGATCGTCCTGGTGGAGGAGCACGTCCCCTTCACCCAAGGAGATCCGCTCGAGGTGCGCGGCGAGGCCCGGCGGGAGCCCGTCGGGCCTGCCACCTGCAGGGTGCTCCGCCTTGGCGTCAGCCAGGCCGGGGGCGGCGAGCAAGGCGTCCTCGCAACGCTGCAGCCCCCGGTCCAGGTCGGGTTCGAAGCGGACGACCCCTTCCTTCTCCACGACTCCGCCTCGGGCCAGTTGCTTGCGCACACCGTCGGACGCGCCGGTGAACACGACCTCGCACCCCGAGGCCTCCGCCAGGCCCAGCACCTTCCCGAACGAGACCACGGCCGACGAGTCGACGCCGGTCACGCGGCGGAGATCGATCACCAGGAACCGCGGCGGGGCGTGCTCGACCCTGGTTCGGATCTGCTCCAACAGGTGGTTGGTCGAACCGAAGAAGACGAACCCGGAGAGCCGCAGGATCTGCACCCGGTCCGCGAGCCCGCGGAGCTCGGCGCGTTCCTCGGCCGGTCGGTCGACGGTGCTTCGATAGGTCTCCCCGAAGGTCGCCTCGCGCACCAGCTCGATGCGGCCGTAGCTGATCGCGAACAACACCACCGACGCGACCAGCCCGATCACCACGCCGAGGAGGAACCCCCACACGACGATGGCCGCAAGGATCACCAGGACGACCGCGCGCTCGAGCGGCGGCAGCACCTTCCGCTTGTCCCAGACCCACTCGACGATGAAGCCGAGGCCGAGGAAGACCAGCACTCCGCCCACGATCATCCGGGGGATCAGCCCGACGGCGGAGCCGCCGAACACCACGGCGGCCACGGGCACGACCGCCGCGACGTACCCGGCGGTCCGGGCGTTGGCCTTCATCCATCGCGCGAGCGCCGTCGGCGCCACCGCGTGACCGCCGGGGATCCCCCCGACCGCTCCGGAGACCACGTTCAGGATCCCCGCGTCGCGGAGCTCCTCGTTCGTGTCGAGGTTCCGCCCGAGGATGACCTCGGTCTCGGACAAGGTGGAGAGGATCGCGATCGTGACGGCGAAGACGGCCGCAAGGATCGCCGGCACGGCTCCGAGCACGCCGAGCCAGTCGGCAGCGGTGATCGAGTTGATGCTCCAGGTCTTCCACAACGCCGCCGAGTCGAACGGCCCCAACAGCCATCCCCCTCCCCGGACGTCGTCCATCGAGGAGCCCGTCAGGACGATCCCGAGCACGAACACCACCAACCCGATCGCGATCACCGCCGGTATCACCACCGGTCGCTTCACGACGCGGACCGCGACCAGGAGGATCACGCCGAACGCGGCGGCGGGAACCCAGCGCTTCAAGACGTCGGCGCTCACCAGGTCGCTCAACGCCGACGAGGGCAGCAGCCGCGCGGCGGCGTAGATCCCACCCTTCAGGAGCAACCATCCGATGCCGGCGAGGAACCCGCCGACGACCGGGTACGGCACGAACCGGATCAGATCGCCTCGACGGCGGGTGCCGAGCCACACGAAGACGACCCCGGACAGGACCGTCGCCAACAGCGTCGCGGCGACCGCCGTGAAGAAGATGTCCCGCGGATTCCCACCCGAGTGCACGACCGTGCTCGTGACGACGATCGCCATCACGGCCGCGGCCGTGGCTTGCAGTCCGCCGACGACGCCGCGGGGGCCGATCCGCCACGCCGTGAGCCCGAGCACGACCGCCGCCGCTCCGAGGTACAGGCCGACCCCGTCGGCGAGGAAGTAGAACTCGAGGTAGCCCGCGAAACAGAGCGCAGCGAAGGACGCCGCGAAGACGACCTCGACCGCACCGATCACGATCCCGGTCGCGACCGTGACGAACGAGACGACGGTCCGTTCCCGGGGAACGGTTCCCTCGGCCACCCCCATGCCCGGAAGGACCCTAGCCTGCGCCGCCCCGGCTCCGCTAGTTGCGTTGCCTCAATCGTTCCGGGCGCCCTGGATCAAGCGGAAGTGTCGTTGGTGGGTCTTGAGCCGCAACCGATCGACGGGACCGGGGTTGGCCACAACATGGCTTCGTTCGGACAGTTCCCGAACGTACCTCTGACAGACCGATGCGAGATCAACCTCTGACCCGGTAGGAAGATCCAGTCGAGCAGCCAGCCAGAGCACAATCCCGCCGTCGGTCGTGGTTGGGATCAGCTCCGCGATCCGGGCGCGTTCGGCGCGAAACCCCGACTCGTGCTCGATCACCTTTCCCGCGAGCTCCACACGACCGAGGACGTAGCCCTCGCGCTCCAGCACACCGTCAGCGCGATAGTCGAACTGCCATGAAGCCATGATGGCCGCATCGTCGACCGACTTCAACGCATAGAACCCACAGCTGCAGCGCTCATCGGGTGCCTCGTGAAAGGACGCGGGCAGTGGGCATGACGCCGTCACCCAGGCACGCCACGATCCCTCCCATACGCTCATCCCATCTCGGTAGCCATTGGGGCCGAGAGGGAACAGCTGTGCCGACCGCTCACCCACGACGTATCGCCAGCACCGGAAGGCGGCGATCGGTTCGATGAAGTCGGGAGCGATCTCGTCTCTCGAACTCACCGGCTGGGTTGCGGCTCAGGGACCAGGACAGGCTCCTCTGGGAGGGGTTCGTCCCTGCGGAGCGGTTCCCCGATCGGATCGTCCGGCGGCACCTCGATGGGCTCGATGTAGATGGTCCGCCGCTGTTCACCGATGTTCATCTCGACCCCTTTCGCTCGTCATCACGGCGTCCCGCCCCCCGAGTGCGCAGCGAGCCACACCCGATACACCACCCACAGAACCAGCAGAACGACCGAGTAGCCGCTCCGCTCCCGGGGCGTCGCCTGGCTCTCGGTCCACGCGACGACCCAGGACGAGGACCCCCTCCTTCCCGAACGTGACCGGGTCCGACGCCGCGAGGACGAGCGCCGGATCGAGCTCCTTCATCGCGTAGAACCCGCACGAACAGTCCTCGCCTGGGGCGGCGTGGGAGCTCGGCGCCCCAAGGAGGACGTCGCCCTCTTCCTCCGCTCGGGGGTGGGGGCGGATCGGACAGTTGGCCGAGACCCATCCGTGCCTCGCTCCAAGCCAGTCGGCCGAGAAGTGTGTCAGTGCGAAGAAGCGGGGAGCTTCGGCATCGGGCTCGACACGCCACAGCCGGTACCCGCCGAGTGGAACGATGCCGTCCGGTACCTGCTCGTACCCCTCAGCCGCGCCCACGGTACCCCTCCCGACCTGCGGGTCCGCCTTGCGATGTCCCCCATATTACCTACACGCGCGAAACCGACAACTCGGGCGGACAGCGCTCGTTCGATCCGGGCGACCTGCTCCTGCTGCTCGTCGAGCTGCTCCGCCAGCCGCTCCCGATGCAGCTCGAGGAGCCGCTTCATCACCTCCGGACGCTCCCCTCCGAGCACGGCCCGGATCTCCTCCGGCGGCATCCCCTGCCGACGCAGGATCCTCCGCGCCGTCTTCGAGGAGGTCATCGTCTCTTCGGCGACAGCATCCAGCCCAGGCCCGCCGCGAACAGCAGGATCCCGGCGGGGGCACCGATCACGGTGAGCATCAGCAGCCCGCCCGTGACGAAGAGGATCGAGCCGAACACCACCCCGCTGAGGCTCGGGAGCTCGGGTCCGACCCACCCCTCCTGGTGTTCCTTCTCCGTCTGCATCTCGCCTCACTCCTTCCCGTTCAACGAGACGAGATAGCCGTCACCCCGGTGACAGGGAACGAGCGGGAGATCTTCCGGCGAGACGTGTCACGCGACCGGGTCCCATCTCGTCTCCTGGGAGGATGGAACGACGACAGGCCCTGGGGGCAGGCGTGGACGAACCGTTCGCGGAGCTGCGGCCGCTGCTGTTCTCGATCGCCTACCGGATGCTGGGCAGCGCGACCGACGCGGA
>Ga0114129_10001099_pt1 | contig 35539 bp, 25 predicted proteins | sample RhiMetdeltSRZDD1_FD_80071 | JGI IMG/M metagenome (GOLD analysis project Ga0114129, IMG submission 80071) | Populus rhizosphere microbial communities from Tennessee, USA - Rhizosphere MetaG P. deltoides SRZDD1 (version 2) (version 2) | ecosystem: Host-associated > Plants > Roots > Rhizosphere >...
CGCTGTCGATTTCGATGGACTTCATCGCGGCCGACATGGTGCAAATGGTCGGCGGCTTTGCGTGCGCCCTCGTGCTGTTCGCGTACTCGTGGTGGGCGCCGATCCTGCTGATGACCGGCTGGCTGGCTACGCATTGGCTGCTGCGCGAATCGGGGGTCTGGTTCGATCGCAACACGGACGAAGTGCGCGCCGCGCAGCGCGACGCCGACTACGCGTATCGCCTGGCGGTTGACGCGCCGGCCAGCAAAGAGCTCCGGCTCTTCGGGCTCGCGGGCTGGACGATCGACCGCTTTGTCGCCCGCCGCACGCGGCTCCACGAACTGCAATACGCGGCGACACGGCTGCGCGAACAGCCGATGTTGTGGAGCGTGGTGCTGGTCGTCAGCGCGAACGTCGTGGTGTTCTGGTCCCTGGCGTCGGCCGCGGTGGACGGCCGCCTCAGCCTCGGTCAGGTTGTCGCCTTCGTCCAAAGCGCGGTCGGCGTGTCGATGATCGCATTCGGCGGCCTCAGCTGGGCCCTCGACGGCGCGGCGGCGCCGGTCGCCGCCGTGCTGCGTCTCGAGGCCGCGATGCGGGTGGCGGGCGGCCTGCCGACAGGCGATCGCGCCGCCGGCGGGATGCCGGCGCGCGAGATCCGCTTCCACGATCTGAGTTTTGGCTATCCGGGTGGTCCGCTCGTCCTCGACCACTTCGACCTTTCCATTCCCGCCGGATCGTCGCTCGCCATCGTCGGCCAGAACGGCGCAGGCAAGACCACGCTCGCCAAGCTCCTGTGCCGTCTGTACGATCCGCGCTCCGGCGCCATCGAGATCGACGGCGTGGATCTGCGCGCGCTGGAACTCGCTTCATGGCGTTCGCGGGTCACGGCGGTGTTCCAGGATTTCATCCGCCTGGAGCTGTCGCTTCGCGACAACGTGGCGCCTGGGGGCGCGCCGGACGAAGCGGTCAGCGAGGCGCTTGCATCCGCAGGCGCCGCCAACCTCGCGTCCCTCGACACGGTGCTCGCCCGCGGATACGCAGGGGGCACCGACTTGTCGGGCGGTCAATGGCAGCGCATCGCGCTTGCGCGAGCGTTGTGCGCAGTCACCCTCGGCGCTGGCGTCGTGCTACTCGACGAACCGACGGCTCAGCTCGACGTCCGGGGCGAGGCGGAGATCTTCGATCGACTGCTCGCTGCGACGCGACACTGCACGACGATCCTCATCTCGCACCGCTTCTCGACCGTCCGCCACGCGGATCGCATCTGCGTCCTCGAGCACGGCCGCGCCATCGAGCTGGGGACGCACGACGAGCTGATGGCGCTGAACGGCCGCTATCGCACGATGTTCGATCTGCAGGCCCAGCGGTTCACCGACGCGGGTGAAGAGGAGGGGACGACTTATGACGTCCTCACCTGAACGCGCCGCCGATCCGCTGCCGCCGGCGCTGTCGTCGATGTGGCGCCTGTGCAAGCTCGGATACCGCCACGAGCCCCGGATGATGGTTGCCGCGTTCGTGCTGTCTCAGCTGGCGGCGCTGCCGGATGCCCTGCTCGCGCTGTGGCTCATGCTGCTTGGGAAGGGCGTCATCGAGCACACACCGGAGCTGGTGCGTGTGGCGGCCATCGGCCTCGGCGTCTCCGCGGCGGCGACGTGGTTCCTGCGGACGATCAGCACTCGCGTGCAGCGACGCTTCCGCGACAAGGTCACGATTGCGCTCGAATCGCACGTCGCGCGGCTCCAGGCGTCCGTGATCACGATTGCCCACCACGAACGGCCCGATTATCTCGATCGACTCGCGATGCTGCGCAATCAGATCTTCGTGCTCGATCACATGTACATGTCGGTCTTCGCGACCATCGGGTGGATTCTGCGGCTCGGCGTGACGATCGCGCTGCTGATGTCGATCCACCCGGCGCTGGCGCTGCTCGGCGTGTTTGCGTTGCCGACGGTGTTCACGTCCACGTGGCGACCGGCTGTCGAGCGCACGGCGCAGGAACAGGGAGCGCAGTCGCAGCGACTGGCGCGACATCTGTTCGCGACCGCAACGACGGCGCCGCCCGGCAAAGAGGTCCGCGTGACCGGCATCGGCGAACGACTCATCTCGCAGCGTCGAGAGGCCTGGCAGCGCTGGTATCGGGTGGTGTCGCCGGTTCGATGGTCGTCTGCGGCGTGGCACACGGTCGCCTGGGCCGTGTTCGGCAGCGCCTTCGTCGGGTCGGTGGTCTTCGTCTCGTCGAGGACCGGCTCGTCGGCCGGCGACGTCCTCCTGGTCCTCGCGGCCGGCTCGCGTCTGTCCGCGTACATCGGCGCCACGGTCGGCGAAATCGGATTCCTGCGCGGTTTCTGGATGGACGGCTCGCGACGCCTCGCGTGGCTCGAAGACTACGCGGCGTCGCTGTCCGCTTCGGCCGACGTCCCGGTCCCGGCTCGTCTGCGTGAGGGCATCCGTCTCGATCACGTGTCGTTCGCCTACCCCGGCACGTCGCGACTCGTTCTGGACGATCTGTCGCTGCGGCTGCCCGCGGGCGCGGTGGTCGCCATCGTCGGCGAAAACGGCGCCGGCAAGACGACGCTGGTCAAGCTGCTGGCGAAGATGTACGAGCCCTCGTCGGGCGGCATCTTCGTGGACGACGCGCCGCTGGCGCGCATGCCGGCGGACGCCTGGCGGGCGCGCCTCTCCGGCGCATTTCAGGATTTCTTCCGGTTCGAGTTCCGTGCTCGTCAGTCGATCGGGCTTGGAGATGTGCTCCGCATGGACGCGGAGCCCGCCGTCGTCACAGCCATCGACCGTGCCGGGGCCAGCGACGTGGTCGAACGCCTGAAGTCGGGCCTCGACACTCAGCTCGGAGGCACGTGGCCGGACGGTGTAGATTTGTCGTTCGGGCAGTGGCAGAAGGTGGCGCTCGCGCGCGGGTTCATGCGCGATCGCCCGCTCCTTCTGGTGCTCGACGAGCCCACGGCCGCGCTCGACGCGGAAACAGAGCACGCGCTCTTCGAGCGCTACGCCGCGACGGCTCACGATCGCGATGGCCAGCGTGACGGCATCACGATTCTCGTGTCGCATCGCTTCTCGACGGTGCGGATGGCGGACCTCATCGTTGTCCTGGACGGCTCGCGGCTCGCGGAAGTCGGCAGCCACGAGGAGCTGATGGCGAAACGCGGGCAGTACTCAGAGCTGTACAGCATCCAGGCCGCGGCGTACCGGTGAGCAGCATCAGCGACGCGCAGACACTTCTGGCGAAGCACTTCGCGCCGACACCGCTCGTCCGCGCGACATCGCTGGACTTGTCTCGCCAAAGCGCCGGAGGCGCGGCGGCGGACTCTAAGATTCGTTCCGTCTACTTGAAAATCGAATCGGAGCTCCCGACCGGATCGTTCAAGGTCCGCGGCGCGGTGTACGCGATGTCCCGGCACGTCGAGCGAACTGGATCGACACCGGTCATCGCAGCCAGCACAGGGAACCACGGCGCGGCGGTCGCCTACGCCGGGCAGCTGCTCAAAGTACCCGTAACCATCTTTCTCCCCGAGCGAGCCAATCCCGTGAAGAGAAAACGGATCCTCGATCTGGGAGCCCGGCTCGTCGCCACAGGACCGGATTTGTCCGCAGCGATCGACGCCGCGTACGCTGAAGCCGAACGGACCGGCGCCTTCTTTCTGCACGACGCCACCGATCCCGACATCCCGACCGGCACAGCGACGATTGGAGCGGAGATCGTCACGCAGTTGCCGGCCGCCGACGCGATCTTCGTGCCGATGGGCGATACGGCGCTGATTCGAGGGGTGGCGACAGCCGCGAAACAGCTGAAGCGTTCGATTCGCATCGTCGGCGTCGCCGCCGGCAACGCTCCGGCGTATTACTTGTCGTGGCGCCGAGGAGTTGCGGTATCGACCGAAACCGCGCACACGATCGCCGACGGTCTGGCCGTGCGCCGTGCGCTCGCGCCGAATGTGGCGGCCATCACCGCGCTCGTGGACGATGTGCGACTGGTCGAAGAGGAGGATCTTCTCGCCGCAATGGCGCATCTGATGGCTCGCGAGGGCGTCATCGCCGAGCCGGCGGCCGCAGCCGCAACAGCCGCGCTGATGAAAGACTCCGAGACCGCGGGCGCGATCGTGGCGCTGGTGACAGGCAAGAACGTCGCGCCGGAGGTAATGGAGCGCCTGCAGAAACGCGCGTGACTGTCAAGCTGCAATTCAGAGCACGTACGGTTGGCCATAGAGACACAGAGGCACAGAGAGGAGCGGATCACGCTGAGCCCGCGCGCTGAAGACTGCGCGATTCGACGGCGAGGGCCTGCGTAGCAGGCCCACTGACGGCCGCTTCGCGGCATCGCCGTCGAATCGAACAGCTCTGTGTCTCTGTGTCTCTGTGGCCAATGTGACGTCACGCGGGCGTGATGCGCGCGCGACCGCGCTAATCGGTGCGGAGCGTCGCCGCCGGATCGGCACGCAGCACGCGGAGGGCGGCGAGCGTCGCGGCGGCGCAGCAAATCCAGACGCAAGCTGCGTGCTGAAGCGCGTCACGCCACGTCCGGCGGCCAGCGTGTCCGACTCGGACGCCAGGGATCGCCTCGGCGTTGTCGATGAGGTCGCGAAACAGCGCGCGTCCATCGGTTGTGACGCCGCCGCGCAGATACAGATCAACGGCCAGCAGGTGATCTGCCGCGAACCCGTGGTCGATGGTGACGAGATGATGCAGGCTGCGTGCGAGCAGTCCAGCGCCGATCGTCAGCACGACCGCCATCGCCGTTTGCACGACGACCAACAGTCGGCGACCCCGCGCCGGCGCGGCCGCCCGGGCGAAACCGGCGGCACCAAGGCTGGCCCGCAGATCGAGTCTCGAATCAATACCTATTTGCGTGATGTACGCGTGACGCGGCCGTCGGAGGCATCGAGCTGCACCCGATCGCCGGTCTTGAGGATCCTCGTCGCGTTCTTGACGTTTGCCAGCGCGGGCAACCCATACTCACGGGCGATGGTCGACGCGTGCGACAGCATCCCGCCGACCTCGACGATGACGCCGGACGCCAGCGTGAACAGCGGCGTCCATGAAGGATCGGTGGCGGGTGACACGAGAATCGCGCCTCGCCTCATCGTCGCGAACTCGCTCGGATCTCGCATCACGACCACTTCGGCCTCGGCGGCCCCTGGACTGACGCACAGCCCCGTCAGCACGTCGGGGTCGTCTTCCAGGGTCACGCCAGATCGGCCCAGCAGGGTCGGCAGCTCCGACTCGCGCATGAGCAACGGCATCTGCAAGTCTTTCTCCGCCGCGAGTTCCGACGCGCTGCGCGCGGCGATTTCACGCAAGCCCGGTCCCGGCTGCACGCCTCGAATCACCGCGGCGATTTCGTCGAGTCGCAGCAGGAAATAGTCGTCGCGGCGGTCCAGCCAGCCGCGCTCGACGAAGCGGTCGGCAAGGGCGAGGTGGTACGCGCGGGTGTAGCGCACCGTCCGCGTGAGATCCGAACGCACCTGTTCCCGCCACCCGTACTGCTTCTTGAGGCGCCGAATCAGCGCACGTACGCGAGGCAGAATCGTCCACCTCTGCCACCACGTGAGGTGCGCCTCGAACGCCCGCCACGCGGCGGTGGCATCCGCCGTCTGCCGGTCGGCAATCGTCTTCGCGTCCTGACCTGGCCCGTGCAGCTGCTCGCGAATCGCGAACAGCACCGGGGCGGGGTTCTCGTGCAGGCGTGGCAGCGCCCAATCGGACTCGTACCGACCGCGATGGCCATACTCATCGAGGAATCGATCGAGCTTCTCGAGGAAGCCCGTGCCTGTGAGCGCCGTGCGGAAATCGGTGAAGGCGCCGTCGTTCTCGAGCAGATACGCCACCGCCGCGGCCTCGTGCCGCGCCGCCGTCGCGAGCACCACGAGATCGAACGCCTGCTGGGTGCTCACTGATCGGGCGCCCGCCGCCAGCTGTGGGTAGACCAGCCGCTCGTACGAGAACCCGACGCGGTTGCAGATCTTTCTGACAGCCGACTCGCGCGCGAGGACGCCGCTCATGAGGAACACCGGCTGGATGGCCTCCGGGCCGCGCTCGATCTCCCACGCGATCATGTCCCAGATCTCCCGGTCGGACAACGTGCGCGGATCGGCTTTCGAGACGCGCGCAATGGTGTCGCGCGTCCGTGCCTCGTGCTGCTGCAGCACGCGCTCCGCGCGCACGTCCAGGCTGCCGATGCGGATGAAGTCCGGGAGATATCGCAGGATCTCACGGAGCGGCGCGCGCATCGCAATCTCGTCCTGCGGATGGATCTGCTCGGGATGTCCCAGCGATCGTAGGAGATCGGCGGCTGGCGCCCCGATGAGCGAGGCGACTCTGCGCATCTGCGACAGGTTCATGTACATCCGGCCGTGGAACGCCTTGAACATCGGACCGAGCTCATCGAACGGCGCCAGCAGCCGTCCCATGAACTGCAACTGACCGCGATTCAGCATCGTCTCGTAGGCGTCGAGACATTGCGGCGACATCTGATCGGGCAGGACCTCCGCAAGGTTCGCCCGGGTCCACTCCGTTTCGGGGTTCGGGGTTCTGGGTTCCGGGTTCAGCGTTCTTGGTTCTGTGGTGCCGGTTCCGGGTTCTAAGTTCTCACTTCTCAGTTCTAAGTTCCCAGTTCTCAGCTCCGCCCGCGGAGCCGTGGTAACGGGGCGGGCTTGGACGATCCAGAACTGCCGGCCGTCGTGACACCACTCGATGTCCTGCGGCGCGTCGTCGTGCTGTTCGATGCGGCTCAGGAGGTCGCCGAGCTCGCGCAGTTGATCGGGCGAGAGCGTGGGACCCGCTCCCTCGCCGTTTCTTGCGCCTGGACGCTCGACCATCACGCGGTGATCCCCCTTGCTCAGCGTGAATTCGTCCGGATCGACGCGCCCGCTGACCAGCGCGTCGCCAAGACCCCACGCCGCGTCGACGACGATTTCGTCCGCGCCCGTGATCGGGTTGATCGTGAACGCCACGCCCGAAACGATCGCAGGAACCATGCACTGGACGAGCACGCCGATGGCAGTGTCGTCATCCGCAAGCTGACGCGCGGTGCGGTACGCCCGTGCCTGATCGGAGCTGGCGGAGCGGCGACAGAGAACGATGGCTTCGAGGAGCTCGGCGCGTCCGACGTTCAGCTGCGTCTCGTGAACGCCGGCAAACGAGTGGCCTTCGCTGTCTTCGTCTGTTCCCGATGATCGCACGGCGAATCGCACGCCGGCCGGAAAGCCGTCGAACCATGGATCGCCTGGAATCGCACGGACCTCGTCGGCCGTCGCGTCGTTCGGAATCACGACGCCATCAGGCACCGGAAAGCCGGCCTGCTTCAGGCGCGCGCAGTTGTACGCTTTGCCGCCGATGGATCGCCGATCGTCGGCTGTAACCTGGTCGAGTGTTTTCAATGAATATGGGTGCGCTGGCGATCATAGTGCAGGCCAGCCCGGAAGGTCAGGTCTCGAACCACTCGATCGCCTTTTGTACGCGCATCCGACTCGATGATCAACAATAGGCGTCATGAAAAGACTTCTTGCGTTGGCTCTCCTGTCGACCATCGGGGCGCTGTCCATTTCCGTCGCCGCCTATCAGCCGCCGGCGGCGCAGCCCGCAGGTCCGCGCGTCATCGACATCGAGAAGCTCAGAGACAACCTCTACGTGCTGACGAGCTCGAGCCCGGCCGATCGAACGACCTTCAGCGGCGGCAACGTGGCGGTGTTCATCACCGAGGGAGGCGTCACGCTCGTCGACACGAAGCTCGCCGGCTGGGGCCAGGCGATCCTCGACAAGCTGAAGACCGTGACCGACAAGCCGGTGACGAGGATCATCAACACGCACACCCACGGCGACCACACCGGCAACGACAACTTCTTCGGGACGTCGGTCGAGATCGTCGCGCAGGACAACACGAAGGCGAACATGGAGAAGATGGAGGCCTTCAAGGGGGAGAACGCGAAGTTTCTGCCGAAGAAGACGTACAAGGACAAGCTGACGCTCGGCAGCGGCAAGGAGCGCATCGACCTCTACTACTTCGGCGCCGGCCACACCAACGGCGATACGTTCGTCGTCTTCCCTGCGCTGCGCGTGCTGCACACGGGCGACATGTTTGCCTGGAAGGACGCGCCGTTCTGCGATCTCACGAACGGCGGCAGCTGCGTCGCGCTGCCGCGCACGCTGCAGATGGTGATCGCCGGCATCAAGGATGTCGACACGATCATTCCGGGTCACAGCCCGATGCAGACGCCGAGGGATTTGCAGACGTTCCAGCGCTTCACCGCGGACCTCCTGTCACACGCCACCAACGCGATGAAGGCGGGCAAGAGCGTCGACGATGCGACGGCGTCGTTCAAGGTCGACAAGTACCCGGGCTACAAGAACGAGCGCGTCAAGGCGGCCATTCAGGCGGTGTACGACGAGCTGAAGAAGAAGCAGTAGAGGCTCGGGGCTAGCTGGTGCGCTACCTCCAGCTCCCATCGGCGATCAGGTCGACGACTTCACCAATCGTTCGGGCTCGCGGGCAATCGTAGTCGGTGTACAGATTGCCGGCATCGAGGAGGATGGCGGCAATGCCGGCCGACCGCGCGCCCACCACGTCCACGTGATACAGATCGCCGACGTGGACCGTCGTCTCGGGGAGCGCGCCAGACTGCTCCAGCGCGTGCTGAAAGAAGCGCGGATCGGGTTTCTCGATCCCGACCACGTGTGAATCGAAGATGACGTCGAACGCCCCGACGAGGCCCAGTCGCGTGAACATGCTCAGCAGCGTGCCGTTGGCGTTCGAGACGACCACCAGGCGGAATCCCCTGGCGCGCAGCGCGGTCAGCGCCGGCATGACGTCATTGGGCACCGTTTCCCACAGGTTGAACTGCCGATGGTACGCGTTGAGCTCGAGGAGCGCGGCGGCGGTGCGCGCGGTGAGCGGCACACCCGCCTCGGTCAGCACGAGATCGAAGTAGGCCCAGCCGCGCTGTTCATCGTTGGTCGACTCAATCGTTTCACCGCGATCGAGCCGCTGCTTCGCGCGCGGCTCCGCGGCCGCGAGCGCGTTCGCCGTGACGAGGACACCGTGCCGCTCGAGTGTTTCGCTGACGCGCGACCAGTTCGGGTGGACGAGGATGCCACCCGCGTCGAGGAACACGGTATGAATCGGCACGGCTTCAGCTTACACTTGTCTGAAGGATGGATGCCCGCCGCGCGCTGCTGCTCGCAATCGCCCTGGGCGGCGCCGCACTCGTGTGGACCGCCACGCGCTACGCCCGAGCGGTCGAGCCTGACCGCGCGGAGGCGTCCGAGCCGACGGGTGAACGGGTCACGCTTCGTTTCTTCCGCAATCCGGCCGCGGCTCCGCAGTTGGTGGCGCGCGACCTCGACGGCCACGAGCTGTCCATCGCGTCGCTGCGCGGCAAGGTCGTCATCATCAATTTCTGGGCAACGTGGTGCGGCCCGTGCCGGGCGGAGATTCCCGATCTCGTCGCTCTTCAGGACAAGTACCGGGACCGGCTCCAGGTGATTGGCATCTCCGAAGACGAATCGCCGCCCGATGTGGTCAGGCGCTTCGCAGCCCGGTACAACGTCAACTATCCCGTCGTCATGATGACGGCGGAGATCGAGAAGCTGTTTCCGGGCGTCGGTGCGCTCCCGACATCGTTCATCGTGGATCGCGAGTCACGCATCGTGCAGAAGCACGTGGGCATGCTGCGGGCCGCCATCACCGAGCTGGAAACGCGATCGCTGGCCGGGCTGACCGTGAATGCGTCGATTGAGGAAGTGGATCAGTCGCAGGGGTTGAAGCTGGCCCTCGACAACGGGGCGCAGGCGATGACGATTCCCGGCGTCGATCTGGCGGCGCTGCCGGTCGCGAAGCGGATCGACGCGCTGCAGAAGCTGAACGGCCAGCCGTGCACCTGCGGCTGCGACTTGACGGTCGCGAAATGCCGGGTCGACGATCCCACCTGCGGCGTCAGCCTGCCGCTCGCGCGGCAGATCGTCAAGGCGGTATCCGAAGCACCGCCGCTACCCTAACTGATTCTCTTCTGCTCTATCTTCGTCCGCGACATCTCGTCGAGCTCCGCGGAGATCGTGTCGTAGCACGCGGGGCAGATGCCGTGGCTGAACTGCGCCTCCGAGTGGTCCGCGATATAACCCTCCACCTGCTGCCAGTACTGGTCGTCCCCGCGAATCCGCTTGCAGTAGCTGCAGATCGGCAGCAGCCCGTGGAGCTGTTTCACGTTCGAGAGCGCGTCCTGCAGCTCCGCGACGCGTTCGGCCAGTTTCTGCTGGAGACCGAGCACGCGTACGCCGACCGCGACGCGGGCGCGCAGCTCGTCGGGGTCGAACGGCTTGATGATGTAATCGTCTGCGCCGGCATCGAGACCGGCGATCACGTCGCCGCGGCCTTCGCGCGCGGTGACCAGCAGCATGTACATGTGCGCGAGCGGCAGCTCGGCGCGCACGCGGCGGCACACCTCGGGGCCGTCCATCTCCGGCATCATCCAATCGAGAATCGCCAACGTCGGCGCCGTGGACGCGCGCAGATGGTCCCACGCCTGCGCGCCGTCCCCCACAACCGTCGTGTCGTAATGCCAGCGTTGAAGGGTCCGCGCGAGAATCTCGCCGGTGACGCGATCGTCTTCCGCAATGAGCACGTGCATGCAGCCTCGATGTGCCGGGTCCAGGAGCAAACGTGCTGCCACGGCCGCCCCCCGCGAACCCAGTGATTTAGGTTGTCGGCTCGGGGAGCGCGTACCAGCAGCGCACATTTCACATGGGCGCGACCGCGCCGTTTCCGCACAGTGTGCGCCCCGCGGTGGCCTGAACTGCACAGAACGGCGAAAGTCCGTGCAGTGGCGTGTCGATGTTTTCGTGGAATGGAAGCTGCAAAACCGCCGGCCATCCGATAACCAGTGGTAGCCATGGATCGTCTGCCCGTTCGTCGCGTCGGCCTTGCTCTGCTCTGTGGAGCGGTCGGTTTCGGTCTGAATTCGGTGCCCGGCGCCGCCGTCGCCCCCTTGCTTCTCGGACGGGCCGTCACGCTGCCCATCGCCATCCTGTTTGGGCCGTCATTTGGTGTGCTGGCTGCGGTGATGGGGGGACTGGCGATCAAGACGCCCGTGGCGACCGCCCTGGCCCTGGTCATCGCCTTTCTCTCTCTGGAGGCCCTGCTCATCGGCTCGTTCGCCAACCGCGGGAGATCGCCGCTGGTCGCAGGCGTCCTCTTCTGGTCGGGCATCGCGGTCGTGATGCTGCTGGCGGGGCGGCTGGTGGGTCTGGACTCGCTCAGGCAATCGATTCTGCCAATAGCGTTGCAGCTGCCACTCAACGGCCTGGTCGCCGTCGTGGTCGCCGATGTGATTGCGACGAGCGAGGCGGCGCGCCGCATCTCCGCGTACGAGCGGCCCACGGCACGGCGTCATCTGCGCGAATTCGCGTTTCACGCGTTCGTGCTCGTCGCCACGCTGCCGCTGTTGCTGCTGGCCGCTGTTGGCAACCAGGTGACGGCCGCAAAACAAGAAGCGGACGGCAGCGGCCGCCTTCGTGAAGCTGTCGCCGCGCTCAGCGACCACATCGGCACCTACGTGAGCAACCACGTCCAGGCGGTGCAGTCGCTCACTGCGAACGTCATGCGGCGCAAGCTCGATTCGGCGGACCGGCAGCAGCTACTGACGGAATACCACAAGGTTTATCCCGGATTCATCACGCTGCTCGTCGCCGACCGCGCCGGCGTGGTGCGCGAGATCTACCCGACGCGAACAGCGTCGCCCCCCGTGAGCGATCGCGAGTACTTCATCGAGGCCGTGCGGACGAAAAAGCTGGCGATCTCCGACGTCATCCTGGGGCGGCTGTCGCACGTGCCCATCGTCACAATCGCTGTCCCGATGCTCGACGACGACGGCTCGGTCGCCGGCGTCGTCGGCGGATCGCTCGACCTCTCGAAGTTCGAGCGCTTCGTCGAAGGCTTCCGCACGCTGCCGGACGCGCGCGTCACCGTCGTCGATCAGCACGATCGAGTCATTTACACCACCGCGGAAGCCAGCTATTCGGCGCTGCAGGACGTCGCCCACGATGCGCTCATCGTCGCCGGCGCGAAGGCCGGCGCCAACACGTTTCGATACCAGCGCCGGGAGTTCGGCGCCAGAGCGCGGGGGCAACTCGCGGCATCCGCCGTCGTGGCGCCCGCCGGCTGGAAGGTCTTCGTCGAGCAGCCGCTCGTCAATCTGCGTCTCCAGTGGACCGGCTACTATGCGCTGACGCTCTTGCTGGTCCTGCTGGCGCTCGGCGGCGCCGTGCTCGGAGCGAGACGGTTCGCTAGCGCCGTCACGCGTCCGCTCGAGGAAGTCGTCACGATCGTCCGCAACATCTCGGCTCACGGCGGGCCGGCAGAGGCGCGACTGACCGCCGATCCTCCGGCGGAGATCGAAGAGCTCCTCGGCGACGTCAAGGGAATGCAGACGCGCCTCGCCGACTCGTATCAGCAGCTCGAACACGCGCTCGTCCAGCGGGAACACCTGAACACGGAGCTCCGCGCGCTGACCGAGGACCTCGATCGGAAGGTGCGCGAGCGCACCGCCGAGCTCGTGGCGGCGACGCACGTCGCCGAAGAGGCGAACCAGGCCAAGAGCGAGTTCCTGGCGAACATGAGCCACGAGATTCGCACACCGTTGAACGGCATCATCGGGATGACCGAGCTCGCGCTCGACACGCCGCTGACACTGGAGCAGCGCGAATACCTGGCGATGGCCAAGAGCTCGGCCGATTCGCTCCTGAGCATCCTCAACGACATCCTCGACTTCTCGAAAATCGAGATGCGCAAGCTGGAGCTCGAGTCGATCCCCTTCTCGGTCCGCGATCACCTCGCGGAGCTGCTGAAACCGCTCGCCCTTCGCGCGGAACAGAAGGGGCTCGAGGTCGTCTGTCATGTGCTGTCCGACGTGCCGAGCGTCGTCGTCGGCGACCCGGGGCGGTTGCGGCAGGTCATCGTGAACCTCGTCGGCAACGCGATCAAGTTCACCGAGCGCGGTCAGGTGCTCGTCCAGGTCGAGCTCCAGTCATCGACCCGCGACGACAGTGTGCTCCACTACTTCGTGAGCGACAGCGGCATCGGCATCCCCCAGGAGAAACAGCGGGCGGTATTCGAGCCGTTCAAGCAGGCCGACGGATCGACGACGCGCAAGTTCGGCGGCACCGGTCTCGGACTGGCGATTTCGTCGACGCTCGTCGAGCTGATGGACGGTCGGATCTGGGTCGAGAGCGCACCGCTTGAAGGCAGCACCTTCCATTTCACCGCTCGGCTGGGTGTCACAGAAGCGCGGGCGGAACTGGCGCCGCTCGACCTCACCGACCTCCGCGTGCTCGTCGTCGATGACAACGCCGTGAATCGACGGGTGATGCACGATCTGTTGGTCCGCTGGAAGATGCGGCCGACCATGGCCGACAGCGGCGCGTCCGCCTTGCGCGCCCTCCTCGACGCCAGCGCCCAGGGTCGTCCGTTTGCGCTGGTCCTGCTCGACGCGAACATGCCGGAAATGGACGGCTTCGAGGTCGCGCAACGCATCCGGGACGAGGCGCCGATTGCCGGCGCGACGATCATGATGCTGAGCTCCTCGGGGCAATATGGGGAAACCGCCCGGTGCCGCACCGTCGGCATCGCCAATCACCTGACGAAGCCGGTGGACCAGCGTGACCTGCTCGCCGCAATCGGGCACGCTCTCTCGCGCGACGTCGGTCAACGGACCGCCCTCCCTGCGTCGATGCTGTCGACGGATCTGCCGGAGCGCCGGCTGCGCCTGCTGCTCGCCGAGGACAACGCCGTCAATCAGCGACTGGCGGCGACGCTTCTCGGACGCCGCGGGCATCACGTCACCATCGCGAACAACGGCCGCGAAGCGCTCGCGGCGCTGGCCGCCCGGCCGTTCGACGTCGTGCTGATGGACGTGCAGATGCCCGAAATGGGTGGGTTCGAGGCCACGGGCGCAATCCGCGAGCGCGAGCGCGCGACCGGCGCGCATGTGCCGATCATCGCGATGACCGCGCACGCGATGAAAGGCGACCGCGAGCGGTGCCTCGACGCCGGGATGGACGAGTACCTCACGAAGCCGCTCGACTCGCGCCGGCTCTGCGTGCTCGTCGAACACATGGCGGCCGGGCGGCCGCCGGTCGACCTGCATGAGCCACCGCCGGAGATTCCCGATCACGTCCTCGCCCGCGTCGGCGGCGACCGCCAGCTGCTGGCCGAAATCAGCCGGCTGTTCGTCGACGACGCGCCGCGACATCTCAAGCGGATCCGCGAGGCGATCGAACAGCGCGATGGCGAGTCGCTGCGTCGCGCGGCCCACGGCCTGAAGGGCGCGGCCGCGAACTTCGAAGCGGAGGGCGTGGTCACCGCGGCCCGTACGCTCGAGGAGATTGGCCGAACCGCCGCGTTCGATGGCCACGAGGACGCCTGGCGCGCGCTGACCACAGAAACAGAGCGGCTCGTCACGACGCTCGCGCGAGTCGCCGCCGGATAGGTCCGGCAGGGTACCAGTCCTACCGTCATGTCCTCTGGAGACGAGCCAGAGGAGGCAGCGCATGTGGAATAAAGACGAGATCGGCCACTGGCGCATGAGGTTGATAACAGACAGCCAGAATTGAAGATGCCACGGCCGGTTGTGACAGGCGCACTGTAGCTTTCTCTGCAACTTCCCCAAAAACACGCCTGAATCCGTGGCACGCTCCAGGTACGACCTTTGTAAAGGCCGTGTCGCAGTCATGAGACGCGACCCGGCCATCGCCCCCGGACCGATGCCCGAAACCCGCAGCGACTTGCAGAGCTGGATACGGGAGCATCTCCGCCTGCCCCCGGAGACCGAGACGGCGTTACTCGCCGCCATCGACGCCGTGTTCACGCGTCACGAGCGCCTCTGGCAGGAATCCAAGCAGGAGGCCGTTCAAGCGCTGTCCGCCGGCTTCGCGGACAAGATGGCGAACGTCCGCACCGAACTGTCAGCGAAGGACGCGACCGTGAGCAGCATCTCGCGGTACTTCGAGGCGCTGGTCAACGACCTCACCGACAAGTCTCATCGCGACCCGAAGACGAAGCTGATGAACTTCGCGCGGTTCACCGAGCAACTCGAATCGTTCCTGGCGCTCGAGCAGCGCGGCCGCTGGTGCGCGGTGGGCCTCGTGGATATCACCGGGTTCAAGTGGTACAACGACGCGCTCGGCCATGCCGTCGGCGATCAGATCATCGAGCGCGTGGCGGCGCTGCTTCGCGAACAGGTGCGGTCCGACGACCTCCTCGCGCAGGAGCGTCTGATGCCGCGGACGGCCGAGGACGAACGACGATCCAAGGACCTCCATGCGCGCTTCGGCGGCGACGAGTTCTGCTTTCTCATCCCGGACCTTGCCGAGTGCCATCAGGCGCATTCCATCGGCGAGCGCTTTCGCGAGGCGGTCGAACGGTACGACTGGGCCCTCGAAGACCGGCGCCTCTCGGTTCAGCCCGTTCACGTGGACGTCGGCGTCGTCTGCCTGTGGCTCGGGCGCATGACGGACCGGCGTTTCATCGCGAGGCGGCTCGCGGCCGACCTGATTCAGCGCGCCGACAAGTTGATGTACGAGGCCAAGGGCGAGCGCGCCAGCCACATCTACCTGCTGCGCGCGCAGATCAAGGACGGCGCGCTCGTCGAAATGACCGACGAGGACGCACCCACCTTTCAAGACGCGGAAATCTGATAGACTCGATTTCAGAAGCTGGTCAATGGGTAAGTTGGTAACTTGGTCATTGCACGAGTTCATTTACCCAATTACCAACTTACCCAACTACCAATTCCCTGTAACGCCCGCACGGTGGGTGTAGCTCAATGGTTAGAGCGCTGGTCTGTGGCACCAGAGGTTGCGGGTTCGAGTCCCGTCATCCACCCCAAAACTAGTCGGTTCACTTCTGCGCTTCGACGCGCAACTCGTCGATGACCTGTGTCACGCCTGCCGTGTCGCGTGCAAGCGTCATCGCCCGGTCGTGCTCGTCCACAGACTGCACCACGCCGCGAAGGGTGACGGTCCCGTTCTTGGTCGTCACGCTGATTGAGCGCGCCTTCACGTAGTCGTCGAGCACCATCTTCGCTTTGATCTTGGACGAGATCTCCGTGTCGTCCAGAATCCCGCCGGTACCCACGGGGCCCGACGGCGCCGAGCGCGGCACGTGATAGTACGCAGTCCCACTCCAGTAACTGAATCCGACGAACGCGGCCAGCACGATCAGGGCGCTGATGAGCAGCGCACGAACAGCTGCCATGGCGTCACCTCCGAACAGCAGACGTTCAAATAGGTTGCCACTTGTGAGTACTGCAGGGGACTAGGGAACCGCTGTGCTTTCCAAGGTACGCGCGTTGCGTGCTTGGTTGGGTGGAGGTGGACGCATGTCCGCTGTCGAGCTGATCGTTGCGTGGGAATATCCGGGACCGGCGATGTCCGCTGGCATCGTGGTGTCGATCGGCCTCGCGCTCGCCCTGCTGGTGCCGTACTTGATGAGGGAGATCCGAAAGGGAAAGGTCACGCTCGGTCCGAACATCCCCGATGGCACGGGCGACACGTACGCGGGCCGGCGCGGCGATCCAGCGCCAGGTCATCCTGAGGCTCAGGCGGATCCGTACGATCCGAAGGCCAGCCGGTAGCATTTCGGATTTGGGATTTCGGATTTCGGATTGATGTCGGATTGGGCGAGTCCTCAATCCGGAATTCCGAGATCCGATATCCGCAATCCGAAATCCATTCAGCGTAGGGTTTCTATCGGATTGAAAGCGGAGGCGCGTCGCGCCGGCATATATGCGCCAACAACCGCCAGCGCAGTCAACACGATCGCCAGCGACGCATACGTCGCCGGATCGTGCCCTGATACGCCAAACAGGAGACCGCCAGCCACACGCGTCACGACCAGCGCGAGCACTCCGCCACCGAGGATGCCGGTGACCGCCAGCTTCAGACCGCTTCCGAGGACCATCGCCAGCACCGCACGGCGATCGGCCCCGAGCGCCATTCGAATGCCGATCTCCTTCGCCCGTTCGCCGACGTCGTACGACATCACGCCATAGACGCCGATGGCCGCCAGCGCGAGCGCGAGCGACGCGAACACCCCGATCAGCCACGTCGCGATCCGCCGCCGACTCAGCGTGTCGTTGAGCCGATCGCTCAGCGTGCGCACGTCGTAGAGCGGCAGATCGGGATCGACGGCGCGGACACTTGCGCGAAGCGACGGCAACAACGCCAGCGGATCCCCATCGACATGCACGACCGCAAAGATTCCGCCGGTCGTCCGCTGCGCGAGTGGCAGGTAGAGCGTCCCGCGCGACGTGTCTTCCAGCGAGTCGTGATGCACGCTTCGAACGACACCCACGACCTCGCGCCAGTTTTTCTGCGGACCGCCGTCAATGGTGATTCGTCGACCGATCGGGTTCTCATCCGGCCAGTACTTCGACGCGGTCACCTCGTCGAGGATCGCGACGCGTGGCGCACCGCCGGCGTCGCGATCCTCGAAGACGCGGCCGTCCACCAGACCGACGTTCATCGCCTTGAAGTAGCCCGGCGAAGCGGACCGCCAGTCCGCGTGCGGCAGATCGGCGCCGGGCGGCAGGAAGCGTCCCTCGATCTCGAACGTTCCCATGTTTCTCATGTCGCTGAGCGGGAGCTCGGAAACGCCTCCGGCGCCCCGCACGCCGGGCAACGCGGAAAGGCGGTCGAAGAGCTGCGCGTAGAACGCGATCCGCTGCGGCGCGGCCGGATAACGTGCCAGCGGAAGGGAGACACGCACCGTGAGCCGATGGTCGACGCCGAAGCCGGGATCGACCGCCATCACCCTCGCGAAACTCTTGGTGAGCAACCCGGCGCCGACGAGCACCGCAAAGGCGAGTGCCAGTTCGGCGACGACAAGCACGTGACCCGTGTGGCGGCGCGTACCGCCCCGCGATTCCTCGGTCAGGACCGATCGCACGTCGTGCCGCGACAGCTGCCAGGCTGGGATCAGGCCGAACAGCAGGCTGCTGGCGCTGGCCGCCAACAGCGCGAACCCGAGGGCGAGGAGGTCCAGATGGGGCGTCTCCACTCGAGGAAACGTCTGGGCCACGGCGCGGCCGAGCAACGGTACCGTGGCCGCCGCGACAAGGACGCCGGCCGCGCCACCGAGAAGACCCAGCACCGCGGTCTCGATGAGCAGTTGACGGCGCAACCGGCCGGGGGCGGCGCCGACGGCCGCGCGAACCGCGAGCTCTCGCCGGCGATGACCGGCTCTCGCGAGAAGCAGATTGGCGACATTCGCGCAAGCGACGAGGAGCACCAGGCCGACGGCGCCGAAGACAGCGAGGACGATCGGCCGCGTGTCGCGTACGAGATCGTCTGTCAACGGCTGCATACCCAGCGTCCAGCGCGGCGAATCGGCGTAGTACTGCCTCCGGAGTGTGTCCGCCAGCGCGGTGAGCGCCGTCGGCACCTGCGCGATGTCCACCCCATCGCGCACGCGCGCGATCACGTCGAGGTATTCGCTGCCGCGATCGACGCGCTCCTCGCGCGTAAAGGCGATCGGCACCCACGCTTCGGACTGTCGCGGAAACGTCGCGGCGGGCTTCAGGATGCCGATGATCTCGTGCGGCCGATCGTTGAGCAGCATCGTCTGGCCGAGCACGCCGAAGTCGCCGCCGAAGCGCCGACGCCAGAGGCCGTCGCTCAGGACGACCACGGGCCTCCGATTCGGCGCGTCCTCCTCCGGCACGAACCATCGGCCCGCGGCCAGTTGCAGACCGAGCATCGGCTGGAGGCTCTGCGACACGCGCGCGACGATCACGCGTTCCGGCTCGCCGCCGCCCGTGAGGTTTTGGCTGTTCAGCCTGATGGCCGCGACATCTGCGAAGATGTGGCGCGCGTCGCGCAGATCATAGTAACCGGGTGCAGACACCGCGGCCCGAGGCATGTTGGGCGGGTACCCGTGCCACACGACCACCAGCCGATCGGGATCGCCAAACGGGAGCGGCGTCAGCAGCACGCTGCGCACGACGGAGAAGATCGCCGTGTTCGCGCCAATGCCCAGAGCGAGCGTCAGGACAGCCACCGCCGTGAACGCGGGCGCGCGAACCAGCAGTCGAAGGGCGTAGCGCACGTCGTGCAGCATCCGGACGATTAGATGGCGGGCAACGGCGGAGGGTTGCAGTAGGGCGCATGGCAGACGTTGGTGCTCGGTTTCTGCCACGAAAACACGAAAACACGAAGCCTGGACAAAGGATTTTTCGTGCTTTCGTGCCTTCGTGGCGACCCCAAGCGGTAGCGGACTGAACGGTTTCTACGGCTGCCGCGGCACAGCCAGCGGCTGGGCCACTGGGATTCCGGGTGCAGGCGGCGTCGGCGGAACACGCTCCCATTGGATGACCGTGCGATGCACGGCATCGCGGAAGACCCACAAGGCGGCTGCGGCGCCGAGGAGCACCAGCAGCACGAACGTCAGGGCTTCGACGGCAAGCCGGAGCTTTCGTGATGTCTCGACGACCGGCGCGGACAGATCGAGATCGGCGGCGGCGGCGTCGACATGCGGGATGTCGATGACGCTCGAAGAGACTTCGTACCCCTTCGACATCGCCCGATCGCACAGGAGGTTCACGACGCGCGGGACGCCGCCGGTCAGCTCGTGGATGCGCGCCAGCGCCGCCTCGCTGAACTCGACCCGCGAGCCGTTGCCCGCCACGCGCAACCGATGCGTCAGGTAGTCGCCCACTTCGTCCGACATCAGCGGGCCGAGCACACTGCGCACGGCGACCTGGGCGTTGAGAGGCCGAAGCGCGTCTTGCTTCAGCACGAACAGGAGACCCGGCTCTCCCAGGAGCACGACGTGCAGAAGGCGCCGCCCGTCCTTGGTCTCCGACAGGGCGCGAAGTTCATCGAGCACTGGCACCGGCAGGTTCTGCGCTTCGTCGATGAGGGCGACGGCGCTCGCCTGCAGTGAGGTGAGCGAGTCGAGAAACGAATGCAGCGTGACGCGCAACTGGTGCGTCGACGGGCGCCGGCCGCCCGCGAGATCCTCGCGCGACAGCGCGCCGAAGTCGATCAGCAGCGTTTGCAGCAGATCGTCGACGGACAGAAACGGATCGACGAGAAGGGACGTCAGCGTGCGCCGATCGAGTTGTTCGATGACCGCGCGGCACAGCGACGTCTTGCCGATGCCGAACGGTCCCGTGATGACGACCACGCCCGAGCGGGTACCGATTGACGTCAGCAGGGCCTGCGCGGTGCGATCGTGCGCCGTGCTGTGATACAGAAAAACCGGATCGGTCGACAGACTGAACGGCTTCTCGGTGAGTCCGTAGAACGTTTCGTACGGGAGCGATTCAAGAGAGTCGGCGGTGGGCGCGGCTGCAGCGGTCGGTACCGAAGAACCCGAAGATGTCGTGGCCGCCCGCGGAAGCGCAGGCTCCGGCGCGGTGCTCCGCCATGCCCCAGGCGGACGTTCACGAGCGTCGGGAACGGGAGGAAAGAGATCGAGCAGCGGCCGCCGGCGTCCAGCCACGGGCTCGGGCGCGGCCACGGGCTCCGGAACCCGAGCGGGCGCGGCGGGCGCGGGTGCCGATTGCGCAGGCACCGTAGGCGCGGGCGACGGCCCCCGCGAGGGTGCTCCCGCTTGGGCGACAAGGCGACGTCGCCGCACGAGACGCCTCTTCAGCCGCCGCGGGGCGTCCTGTGTGGTGTTCGGGTCCTTCGGGCTCTCTTCCCCTTCAGTGCTGGTCAGTCCACGATCCAGGTCGGACAGGCTCGCCATGAAGCGCGGGTCATCGGCAAGCGGCCGCTTCGTTCGCGACTCGTCCACGGGCACAGTTATACCCGCAATTGCCCATCACCGCGCGAGGGAGCACTGGAGATTGCGCTGAAACGGCACACGACTGTGCTGAATCGGCGCACTGAAACGCAACCCATTGCCAGATATGGACCTAGGGCAGACCACTGTGGTCTATTAATAACGTTAGTGTCATATATACGAACATAACGACGCTTTTTCTTGAGTACAGAGGTTTACGGACAAGTTACTGACTACGGTCCAGTTAGCCCAAAAAGCTCAGCTTGGCTTCAGAGTTGCTACTGTCGCATCAGCTCTAGGCGTGTACCTCTGCGCCTTATCTGACAATGGCCCCTGATCCGACCGCCGTCGGGACGACGAACTGGCGACATGAGCTGCCGACACTGGCCGGCCGCCTCGTCGTCCTTCGCGAGATCGCATCGTCGGATCTCGGACCACTCGTGGATCTGTTGTCGCTCTCGGACGCGACCCGCTTCGGTCTCGATGAACCCGTCGGCGAGATGAGCGCACAGGAGCTCATCGACCGGGCTCTGCGCGATCGCGCCGCCGGGCTCTCGTTCACTTACGCCATCACGCTCGTGGGCGCGCGGACCGTTGTCGGCGTCCTTCAGGTCCGCCAGCTCGATCCGAGCTTCGAAGCCGCCGAATGGGAATGCACGCTCGCGCCGTCGTCGCGCGGAAGCGGGATCTTCCTTGAAGCGGCGCGCCTCGCCGGGTCCTTCACGTTCGGCGCGCTCCGCACCCATCGCCTCGAGGCGCGCGTGCTGCTCCAGAACGGACGCGCCAACGGCGCGCTCAGAAAGCTGGGCGCGGCGCAGGAAGGCGTGCTGCGGCGTTCGATCCGTCGCGGTGGCGAATACATGGATCAGGTGCTCTGGTCGATGCTGAAGGAGGACTGGGGCGACCACTGGATGTCGACGTCGCCGCGGGTCCACTGATGGCGCACCTGCCGACGTCGGCCCGCGTATACGTCACCGCCGTGGTGGTTCTCGGCCTCGCGATGTTCTTCGTCTATCTGCCGCAAGTGCAGTTCGACCAGCCTCTGCTGCTGCTCGGCCTGCTGCTGCTCTCGTCGATGTCGGCCGCGCTCAAGGTCCATCTGCCGCTCACGACGGGCGGCTCGACGATGTCGGTGTCGTACGCGGTCGATTTCGCGTCGCTGCTCCTCCTCGGCCCGCACGAGACGATGTTCGTCGCCGCGGGCAGCGCGTTCAGCCAGTGCAATCTGAACAAGAAGGAGCGCAACCCGCTCTACCGCACGCTGTTCAGCGTCTCGTCGCTGGTCATCACGGTGCAGGGCGCCGGCCTCGCGTTCCGGCTGCTCGGCGGCACCGGGTCGGCGATGGCGTTCACCGCGCTCGCCCGTCCGCTGGTGGGCGCGGCGACGGTGTACTTCCTGTTGAACACCGGCCTGGTGGCGACGGCGATCGCGCTGTCGACGCGCCACAACATCCTGACGACCTGGCACAACAACTTCCTGTGGAGCGCGCCCAGCTACTTCGTCGGAGCGGGCACGGCGGCGCTCGCGGCGTCGCTCGTCGGACACGCGGGCTATTGGGTGGCGCCGTTCACGTTCGCGCCTTTGTATCTCATGTACCGCACGTACAAGGTGTACATGGGACGCATCGAGGACGAGCAGCGTCACGTGCAGCAGACGTCGGACCTCCACCTGGCGACGATCGAAGCGCTCGCGCGCGCGATCGACGCCAAGGATCAGACGACGCAGCTGCACATCCGGCGCGTTCAGATGTACGCGGCCGGTCTCGCGAAGGCGTCCGGGCTCACCGAGCACGAAATCCAGGGTGTGAAGACGGCGGCGTTGCTGCACGACATCGGCAAGCTGGCTGTGCCCGAGCACATCCTGTCGAAGCCGGGTCCGCTCACGCAGGAAGAATTCCAGAAGATCCGGATTCATCCGCAGGTCGGCGCGGAGATCATCGCGGCCGTGCCGTTCCCGTATCCGGTCGCGCCGCTCATCCTCAGCCACCACGAGCGGTGGGACGGCAAGGGCTACCCGCAGGGGCTCGCCGGCGAAGACATTCCGGTGGGCGCGCGGATTCTGACGATTGTGGATTATTATGACGCGGTGACGACCGAGCGGCCGTACCACAAGGCCCTGAACCACGACAGCGCGCTCGGCTTGCTCCGCCACGAGGCGGGGCGCGCGCTCGACCCGCGGCTGGTCCCAATCTTCATCGAGATCCTGCCGGCGCTCGTGGCCGAATTCGGCGAGGAGGATCGGCAGGTCATCGAGGCGCCGCAGGAACAGTTCGTGACCGGCTCGACGTCGGTCGGTCTCGTCCCGACGAGCGGCCACAGCGCGTTCGAGAACATCGCGCTGGCCCACCGCGAGATCTACGCGCTCTACGAGATCGCGCAGTCGATGGGCACCAGTCTGGGCGTGTCGGACACGATGGCGCTCATCTCGTCGAAGCTCTCGAAAATCGTGCCGTGGTCCGGATGCGCGCTCTTCCTCCACCAGCCCGAGTTCGACTCGCTGAAATGCCGGTTCGCGGCGGGAGTGGATGCGCCGCGGCTCCTCAATACGTCGATCAAGGTGGGCGAGGGATTGTCGGGCTGGGTCGCACGCAACCGCCGGACGCTGATCAACGCCAACCCGCGCGTGAGCTTCGAAGCGGCGGGACTGACCGGCGACATCGCGCTCCAGTCCGCACTGGTCTGCCCGCTCCAGTTCAACGACACGTTCATCGGGTGTCTCGCGCTCTACCACGTGGAGCGCAACCACTACACCGAAGATCATCGTCGTCTGCTGGAGCGGATCGGCGAACAGGCGGGCGCGGTCATCCACAACTCGATCGTGTTCGAGCAGACCCAGGAAGACTCGCTCACCGATCCGCTGACCGGGCTGCCGAACCGCCGGTCGATGTTCGTGCACCTGTCGCGCGAGCTGGCGCGTGCCGAGCGCCTGAAGGGCGAGGTCGCGCTCATCGTCATGGACATCGACGGGTTCAAGCAGATCAACGACACCTACGGACACAACGTGGGCGACCACGCGCTGCGCGAGATGGCGGTCGCACTGCAGGGCGCGCTGCGGCCGTACGACCTCTGCGTACGCTACGCTGGCGACGAGTTCATCGTCGTGCTGTCGGACTGCTCGCGCGAGACGGCGGACCTCAAGCGCGCTGAGCTGCAGGAGAAGATCGCCGAGATTCAGCTCGAGGTGCGAGCCGGCAAGCGGCTGCGGCTGGCCGCGAGCGCCGGCGCCTCCGTGTTCCCGCACGACGGTGCGACGTACGAGGCGCTGCTCGCGGATGCCGACCAGCGCATGTACCGCGACAAGGCGGCCCGGCGTGGAGCCCTCAGCGCCCAGACCGCAAGCTCGCGGCCCGAGCTCGCGGACACCGAAATCTTCGACCAGACCAATCCCGACCACCCGACGCTCCCGATGCCGCAGACGCTCGCCTGACCGGCACAACAGGAGACGCACCGCGGGAGATCAGCAGATCAGGGACCCGGACGTCTGCCGCCGCGCGACTAATTGACATTGTCAACTAATTATTTGACAATGGCCGACATGGACAGCAGTCTCCACGTCCAGGCCGTCCGCGGCTTCAATCGCTTCTACACCAAACAGATCGGCGTGCTGCAGGAAGGGCTCCTCGGCAGTCCGTTTTCCCTGGCCGAGGGGCGCGTGCTGTACGAGCTCGCCCACCACGAGGGGGCAACGGCGACCGACATCGGCAAGGCGCTGGGCCTCGACGCCGGATACGTGAGCCGCATGCTGCGCAGCTTCGACGAGCGGGGCCTCGTGCGCCGCACGCGCTCGAACGTGGACGCACGGCGCGCGCACCTGTCGCTCACGCGGATTGGACAAGCGGCATTCGGCCGCCTGAACCAGCGATCCCACGACGAAGTGGCCGCGATGCTGCGGAGACTGTCGGCCGGCGATCAGCGCCGCCTGGTGTCAGCCATGCACGCCATCGAAGGCCTGCTCGGCGCGAAGCCGAAAGGTCCCGCGTCGTACGTCCTGCGGCCTCCGCAACCCGGCGACCTGGGGTGGATCGTGCACCGCCAGGGTGCGCTCTACGCCGAAGAATGGCGATACAACGAGGCGTTCGAGGCGCTCGCGGCCGAAATCGTGGCGGCGTTCGTGCAGCACCTGCGTCCGTCACACGAACGCTGCTGGATTGCAGAAAAGGACGGCGACATCGTCGGCTCCGTCTTTCTCGTCCGGAAATCGAAGACCGTCGCACAGCTGCGCCTGTTGCTCGTCGAGCCGTCCGCGCGCGGCCTGGGCATCGGTTCACGTCTCATCGCCGAGTGTGTGCGCTTCGCGCGCCAGGCTGGCTATCGGAAGATTACGCTGTGGACCCAGAGCGAGCTCGACGCGGCCCGGCGGCTGTACAAGAAGGCAGGGTTCACGCTGACGGCGAAAAAGCCGCACGACAGCTTCGGCAGGAAAGGTCTCGTCGCCGAAACATGGGACCTCGAGCTGTGAGCGAGCCGATCTATGTCTGCGGGCACACGGCGGACGAGCTCGATCGGCTGCGGACGCAGAGCGCGTTCTTCGAGGACATCACCCGTCGCGTGCTCGAGGCGGCCGGCCTTCGACGCGGCTCGCGCGTGCTCGACATCGGCTGCGGCGCCGGAGACCTCTCCCGCCTGGCCGCAGAACTCGTCGGCGCCGACGGGTCCATTGTCGGCGTCGATCGCGCGACGGAGGCGATTGCCGCGGCGAAGGCGCGCAGGGCCCGCGGACGGGCCGCGTCCGTCGAATTCCGGCTCGGCTCCATCGACGACGTCGCCGATGGAAGGCAGTTCGATGCGCTCATCGGTCGCTTCGTCCTGATGCATCAGGCGGATCCCGCCGGAACGCTGCGCCGGGCGGCGCGTCACGTGCGGCCAGGAGGACTGGTCGTCATGCTCGAATCGGCCATGAGCGCATGCATGGCCGGCCTGCATTCTTTTCCGCATTCGCCGACCTACGATCGGATCACGCGCCTCATCACGGACATCATTCGTGCGGCTGGCGCCGACGTCAGTATGGGTCTTCGTCTCGGTGAGGTGTTCGAGCGGGCGGGCCTGCCGCGTCCGACCATGTGGCTGCAAGCTCGCGTTGACGGTGGACCGGATGCCGCGACCCATCGCTACATCACCGACAGCCTTCGCAGCGTGCTGCCGCTCGCCGCGTCGCTGGGTGTGGATGGCGCGCGTGTGAACGTCGAGAAGCTCGAGGAGGACTTGAGAGCGGAGGTCGTCGCGTCACGGAGCGTGCTGGTTTCGCCGCCGGTCGTGGCGGCGTGGACCTCGTTGATCGAGTGATTGGGTGATCTGGTAATCTGGTGATTGATAGCAATCATCGAATCACCACATCAGTCAATGACCAAACCCTCTGATGAACCGCTTCGCGTCGTCGACCGCCGGTGGTGGGCCCGCGCTGAAGGCGCGGACAGCGCGACGGCGGCGGAGCCGGAGCGCGAGCGCAAGCCGAGCTACGTCGAGGATCTGGAGCAGCAGCTCGCCGACAGATCCGCGCAGCTGCAGTCGATTGCCGCCGAGCATCGCCGCGCGCTCGAGGAATTCGAACAGGCGAAGGTGCGGATTCGCCGCGAGGTCGCGCGGGACGTCGAGCGGGGCCGGCGTGCGATTGTGACGGAGCTGCTCGAGGTGCTGGACAACCTCGATCGCGCGATCGGAGCGGCCCGCGACGGCGAGGCCCCTGCCGACGCGCTGCTGCGCGGGGTCGAGCTCGTCCGGGACCAGTTTCTGGCGAAGCTGGACGGGCTCGGCGTTCGGCGCATCGACGCGATCGGTCAGCCGTTCGATGCCACCGCACACGAGGCGGTTACGATGACACCGGTCAGCGATCCGAGCCAGGACGGCCGCGTCGTCGGCGTCACGAGAGAAGGGTACGCGATCGGCGACGACCTCCTGCGGCCGGCCAGCGTTGTCGTGGGCCGGCTCGATGGATAAGCCCGACCTCGTCGAGAAGCGCCTTCGCTACATCCAACGACAGATAGCGTTCGACAGGAGCGCGGTCAACGTCGGGTTCGCGGGACAGCGGCCGAAGGGCGGGGGGGCGCCGAACCGCCACGGCATGCCCAAGCTGCCGGTCGGCCAGCACGAAGTCGGGAACTGGCCGGTGCTCGATCTCGGCGAACAGCCGGCCATCAGCACCGACACGTGGAAGCTCGACATCGGCGGGCTCGTCGAGAGCCCGGTGACGCTCACCTGGGATCAGTTCCTCGCGCTGCCCCAGACCGAAGACGTGAGCGATTTCCACTGCGTCACCACCTGGTCCCGCTTCGACAACCACTGGCGAGGCGTCCGGTTCAAGACGATCGCGGAGCTGGTCGTTCCAGCGGACTCCGCGCATTTCGTGTTGTGCACCGGCTACGACTTCATGCCCGGCAGCTACATTCCCTACACGGTCAACGTCCCACTGGTGCGCGCGGTCGAGGACGATGTGCTGCTCGTGCACACGTGGGAGGGCAAACCGCTGCCACGCGAGCACGGCGGCCCCTGTCGCATGATCACGCCGAAGTTGTACGCCTGGAAGGGCGCGAAGTGGATCCGCAAGATCGAGTTCCTTGCCGAGGATCGCAAGGGCTTCTGGGAGGTGCGGGGCTACTCGAACACGGCCGAACCTTGGTTCAACGATCGATACAGTACTGAGTAGAGACGTGGGGACGTGGGGACTCTGTTCTCAGTCCCCCAGTCCCGAGTCCCTACTGCTTCGGCTCGAATCGGTATACGAGATACACGATCGGCCCATCGAGCTCGCTGAAGCGGTGCGGCATTCCCGCCGGGACGATGATGACGTCCCTGGGTCCGACGCGACGGCCGACGCCGCCTTTGTGCGTACCGGTCTGACTCGGACCCGCGTTCAGACGAGTGAGGTCCGTCGCCGTCGCGCCCTCGAGCGCGCCACCCGTCACGAGCGTCCCCGAGCCCTCGACAATCTGATAGATCTCGGTGACGCGATCGTGAATGAGCGCAGTGGTCTCGGCCTTGGTCCGGCGCAGCACCGCCAGCGATGCCTTGCCTCCCGGCACGTCGGTCAGTTTCACCGGCGCATCGACGACGTTGTTCGCAATCGAGCTTTTCAACGTCGTGGCAATCTCGTCAGCCGTGATGACCGTCCCGGACTGCTGCGCCACCGCGAGCCAGATGCAGACCGACAGCATGTTCAGCATCGGGGGAGTATAGCGCTGCGAGCACCCAGCACGAGCACCCAGCTCCTAGCACCTTGGCACCTGGCACAAGCACCCGGCACAAGCACCCAGCACCTAGCACGCAGCACCTAGCACTCCTCTTGGTGTTGACATCCGACACCAAGAACATGTAGTGTCGACATCCGACATCAGGGTCGTTCCGCTCGCCCTGGGCGAGCTTCGTCCAGGCAGGTCATGACGACACAACACTCGTCGATCGATCTTCTGCAAGGCACGCTGGACCTGCTGATTCTTCGGACGCTTCAGGGCGATCCGATGCATGGCTGGGCGATCTCCGACCGTATCCAACAGATCTCACAGGATGTGCTGCAGGTCGGCCAGGGCTCGCTGTATCCCGCGCTGCATCGCCTCGAACATCGCGGCTGGATCAGGGCCGAATGGGGCGTCTCGGAGTTGGGCCGTCGCGCCCGCTTCTACCGGCTCACGCCAGCCGGACGCCGGCAGCTCGACGTGGAAACCGCTGACTGGGAAAAGATGTCCGGCGCCATCGCGCGTGTGCTGAAGCTGGCCTGACATGACCGCACGGGATCTCTGGCTGCGGGTGCGGGCGCTCGTGTTCCACGGGCGCGTCGAGCGCGAGCTGCACGAAGAGCTCGACTTTCACGTCGAGATGCAGACCCGGAGACACATCGCGGCCGGCGTCGACGCCACGGAGGCGCGGCGGCTCGCGCACACGCAGTTCGGGTCGACCGCGCTCGTCGAGGATCGAGTGCGCGACGCGCGCGGCATCGGCTTCTTCGAGACGCTGCTGCAGGATGTGCGCTACGCGGTGCGCAGCTTCCGCCGTGCGCCCGCGTTCGCGCTCACGGTCGTCGGCACCATCGCGCTGGGCCTTGGTCTGAACGCGGGGGTCTTCACGATCTTCAACGCCTACGTCCTGACACCGTTCGCCGTCCGAGACCCGTACTCGCTCTACGAGTTCACCTGGGACACGCGCGGCGGGCGATTTCACCGGTTTACGTGGCCCGAATTCGAACAGCTCCGGCGCGACAACGCGGTATTCAGCGACGTGTACGCCGAGCGCCACCAGCTCGTGACGCGCATCGACGGGCACACGGCCTACACGCTGCTCGTCACCGGCAACTATTTCCGCATGCTGGGCGTCGACGCCGCGCTTGGCCGGACGCTCGAGCCGTCCGACACGGCGGCGCCCGGCCGGGAAGCGGTCGCGGTGCTGAGTTACGCGTTCTGGCAGCGCCAGTTCGGCAGCGATCCGGCGGTCGTCGGACGTACGATCCTAATTCAAGGCCACCCGTGCGAAGTGGTGGGCGTGGCGCGACCGGGATTCGACGGCTTGAGCCAAACGCCACCGCACGACATCTGGGTACCTGTGACGATCGATCCCCTGCTCGAAGACGGACCCAGCCTGTTCGCTTCGAACCCGCCAAGCCGCCTTGGCGTGGTGGGGCGGCTGAAACCCGGCGTCTCGCTGAGGGCGGCGCGGGCCGCGCTGGTCGTGTGGGCACAACACGCGACCGAGCAGTTGGCGGATCAAGACAAGGCCGCGACGGCGCGGCTGGAATCGCGCGCGACGTCGGTTCCCCTGTCGCCGATGGTGATGCTGGCGCTGTCGCCGATCGCCGTGGCGTTTGCGCTGGTGCTGCTGATCGCGTGCGCGAACGTCGCCAACATGATGCTGGCACGCGGCCTCGCCCGGCAGCGTGAAATCGGCATCCGTCTCACGCTCGGCGCAGGCCGGCGGCGACTCGTCCGCCAGCTGCTGACCGAAAGCGTGCTGCTCGCGCTTCCTGCAGCCGCCGCGGGATTCGCGGTCTCGCGCCTGGCCGTCACCGGCGCGGTCAGCGCGATGCTCGCGACCATGCCCTCGGAATTCGTCGAGTTCATTCGGGTCGCCCCCCTGCCGCCGGATTGGCGCGTGCTGGCGTTCATGATCGTCGCGGCGCTCGGTACCGGCATCGTCTTCGGGCTCGCGCCCGCGCTGCAGACGACGCGCGCCAACGTCGTGCAGATGGCGCGGGGGGACTTCGGTTCGGACTTCGGACCGTGGCGGCTGCGCCGCGCGCTGGTGGTCGCGCAGATCACGGCGTCGGTCCTGCTGCTGATCACGGCCGCCGTGCTGCTGCGCAGCGCGCAGCGGTTTGCGAACGTCGATCCAGGCTTGCGGACGCGCGACGTCATCTCGCTCGACATCCGCGAGCCGTTCCGGGCGAAGGTGCTCGAAGCGCTCGCGGCCAGTCCGGTGGTGCTGGCCATCGCGTCGGCGTCGACGATTCCGCTCGATGCCAGCTCGCCAGGCGTGTCGGTCGCCCTGCCCGGCCGTAGCGATGTCTTCCGGACGCGCTATCGGTTCGTCTCGCCTGGGTACTTCGACGTGTTCGAGGTGGCGATCCGCCGCGGCCGAAACTTCACGCTGGAAGAAGCGCGGGCTGGTGCCGCAGTCGCGATTGTGTCGGAGACGGCGGCGCAGCAATGGTGGCCTGATCGTGACGCGATCGGACAATCGTTGCGGATCGTACCCGACCGCCTCGTCAGGGACGCCACCGCGCGCATTGGACGTCATGCGACGGTGCAGGTGATTGGCGTCGCCCTGGACACGGCCGCGGACCTCGGTCAGACAGGGCCGTTCCATTCGGCGATCCACCTGCCGATCGACCCCACGGCTTCAGATACCGGGTTGGTCGTGCGGGTGTACGGCGAGGCCGAGGCGGCGCGGCGATCGCTCGACCGATCGCTCGCCGTGGCGGCTCCGGGCGCGGTCCAGGAGATTCACAAACTGCAGGAATTCGTGGCCGGCCGGCTGTATCCGTTCCGTGCCGCCTATTGGGTGTCGGGGGCCGTCGGCGCGCTCGCGTTGTTACTGACAATCTCCGGCGTCTACGGCGTGCTCTCGTATCTCGTCGCACAGCGCGCGAAGGAGATCGGCATCCGCATCGCGCTCGGCGCGAACGCCTCGGCCGTGGTCTCGCTCGTCCTCGGACAGTCGTTGCGCCTCGCGGCGATCGGCCTGCCCATCGGGGTGCTGCTCGCCCTTGGCGCGGCGCGCATCTTCGGATGGCGCGTCATGATGTTGCAGGCATTCGATCCGCTCGCCTACGTCGTCGGCACGCTGGTGGTGGTGATCGCCTGCGTGGTGGCTTCGAGCTTCCCGGCGCTGCGGGCCGCCCGGCTCGATCCGATGACCTCGCTGCGGGCGGATTGATGATGCGTCCACGCCGTTCCAGAGCCGTCGAGGTCAGCCACGAAAACTCGAAAACACGAAGGAGATCCATTTTGCGCGACCTTTGGCTCCGTCTGCGCGCGCTCCTCCGGCATCGCACTGTCGAGCGAGAGCTCCACGAAGAGCTCGACTTTCACGTCGAGATGCAGACCCGGAGGCACCTCGCGGCCGGCCTCGACGCCGCAGACGCGCGCCGCCTCGCGCGCGCGCAGTTCGGCTCGACCGCCTTCATCGAGGATCAGGTGCGGGACACGCGCGGCATCCAATTCATCGAGACGCTCGCTCGGGACGCTCGGTACGGTTTCCGCCTCATGCGCCGCAGCCCAGCGTTCACGGTCGCGGCCGTGCTATCGCTGGCAATCGGCATTGGCGCCGTGTCGACCGTTTTCGCGCTTGTCAACGCCGTCGAGCTGAAGCCGTTGCCGGTCCGAGCGCCCGACGAGCTTGTCTTTCTCGACAGGCCGTCGTTTTCGTATCCGATCTTTCACGAGCTCCACAAGCGCGCGCGGATGTTCAGCGGCCTGTTCGCGTGGCAGCTGCGCACGTCGACCGTGCGATGGACGGACGAACCCGAGTCGGCATCCACGCTGGTCGTGACCGGCGAGTTCTATTCCACGCTGGCCCTTCGGCCCGTCGTCGGACGCCTGATCGCGCCCGAGGACGATTGTGAGGGCGGTCCCCACCCGGTCGCGGTTCTCAGCGACGCGGCCTGGCGCCGTCACTTCAGCGGCAATCCGTCCGTGGTCGGCCGTTCGATCGCCATCGAAGGAGTGCCCTTCACGATCATCGGCGTCACTCCGCCCGGCTTTTTCGGGGTCGCCGTCGGGACCACGCCCGACGTGACAATTCCCGTCGCGATGGTTCCGCAGCTCAAGCTGGAGGATCGCGCGCTCCTGGGCCGCGGGACGGCGTGGCTGCACATCATGGGTCGCCTTCGCAGCGGCATCGGCCATCAGGAAGCGAATACGGCATTTCAGCCGATTTGGCGACAAGTCCTCGAAGCCACCACGCCTCTGGATGAGACCCCCGTTCGGCGCGCGCGCTTCCTCGGCCGCGCATCGTCGCTCCAGCCGGCGGCGACTGGATTCTCATCGGTGCGGAATCAGTTCCGCGATCCGCTGCGGCTCCTGTTCGCCCTGGTCGGCCTGCTGCTCCTGGTGGCATGCGCCGCCGTCGCCAACCTGTTACTGGCCCGCGGCTGCGCGCGCCAACGTGAGCTGGCGGTTCGGACCGCCATTGGCGCGAGTCGGAGCCGGCTGCTTCGTCAGCTTCTCGTCGAAGGCCTGCTGCTGTCGGCCAGCGGCAGCGCGGTGGGCCTGCTCATCTCGACATGGTCGGCCGGAATGCTCGTCGAATGGCTCTCGACACCGGCGCATCCAGTGGCGCTCGAGCTGACGGTCGATGCACATGTCTTCGGGTTCACGGCCATGCTCTCGTGCGTCGTGGCGGTGTTGTTCACACTCGCGCCGGCATTGCGGGCGCTCCGCGTGGCGCCCTCGGACGCCATCAAGAGCGGAGGACAGCCGGGTGGCGTTCGGTCGAGCGAATGGGGTCCCGCGCGGCTACTCGTCGTGGCGCAGATCGGCTTCTCGATGCTGCTCCTCGCGGGCGCTGCGCTCTTCCTGCGCAGCCTCGGAGCCGTGATGGGCGTCGAATCCGGAATCGATCCAGGCAACGTCCTCGTGGTCAGCGTCGATCCACCACTTGGCTCCGAGCGACAAGTCTTCTATCGGGAGCTCGTCCGGCGTCTCGAATCGATCCCGGGCGTGACGGCCGCGAGCCTTTCGTGGCTGCCGCCGATCAGCGACGATCTCGGTTCCTGGACCCGCGCGATCGGAATCGACGGCGCCCCGCCGCCGGACGATGGACGCGAGACGGTGTTCTTCAACGCGGTCTCGCCCGGCTACTTCGAAGCGGTCGGCACTCGGCTCGTCACCGGGCGCGGCTTCACCTGGCACGACAGTCTGGACGCGCCGCGAGTGGTGATCGTGAACGAGGCGCTCGCACGCGCGGCGTTCGGAAGCCAGCATCCGGTTGGCCGCCGCATCACGGTTGGCCTCAACCCGGCGCGCAAGGATCTGTTCGTCGTGGGCGTGGTGCGCGACGCGAAATACCAGCGGCTTCAGGAGCCGGTGCGCCCCATCGCGTACCTGCCTCACGAACAGCTGCCAGAATTCATTGCCGGCAACAACCTCGTCGCGGAGGTGCGCACCGCCGCGGCGCCGAGGCCGATTATCGCTCCAGTTCGTCAGATCGTTCGCGCCATGAATCCCGCCTCGCCCGTGGCCGTCCGCACCCTGACGAGCCGCATCGACGATTCGCTGGTCCGCGAACGTCTTCTCGCGGCCATCGCCACATGGCTTGGCGCGTTGGCGCTGATCCTGAGTGCCGCGGCATTGTATGGACTGCTGGCGCACATGGTGGGCCGACGCACGAGCGAAATCGGCATTCGCCTGGCGCTTGGTGCTCAGCGACACGCCATCGTGCGTCTGGTGGCGGGCGACGCGGCGCGACTCGCCGTCGCTGGAACGATCGTCGGCGTCGGCCTCGTCGTCGCCGGCCGACCCGTCGCGCAGCAGTATCTGTTCGGGATCACCGCGCTGGATCTGACGTCGCTTGCCGCTGCTGCGGCGATGGTGCTGAGCGCCGCGCTGGCTGCCGCGTATCTGCCGGCTCGCCGTGCCATCGGACTGAATCCAACGATCGCGTTGCGGACCGAATAGCTATCGGCCTTCAGCTATCGGCTGTGAGCTTTCAGTCCCCAGTGCCCAGGTCCCCAGTCCCCTGCCGCATCCCGCATGGCACAAAACGTGAATCGCTGAGCTGTTGTGCGAGTATGGCCTGGCGATCCCTATCCACTCGGAGCTACCTGGACCGGAGTCGGCGTCAATTTCGCACTGTTCTCCGCGCACGCCACAAAGGTCGAGCTTTGCCTCTTTGACTCACCTGATGCCACGGTAGAACGGCGACGCATTCCGCTGACCGAGCAGACCGACATGGTCTGGCACGGCTTTCTGCCGGATGTCCGACCGAACCAGCTCTACGGCTACCGCGTTCACGGTCCGTATGAACCGCAGGCCGGCCATCGCTTCAACCCCAACAAGGTTGTCATGGATCCATACGCGAAGGCGGTGGCGCGTACGGTTCGCTGGGGCGACGAGATGTTCGGCTACACGGTCGGTCACGGCGACGAAGACCTCACGCTGGATCCGCGCGACAACGCGGCGCTCGCGCCACTCGCCGCGGTCGTCGATCCCGCCTTCACCTGGGGCGACGATAGGCCGCCTCGCACGGCGTGGCACAACACGGTCATCTACGAGATGCACGTGCGTGGATTCTCGAAGCGCCACCCGCAGATTGCCGAGCACCTGCGCGGCACCTACGAAGCGCTGACAACCGAGCACGCCATCAACCACCTGAAGAGAATCGGCGTCACCGCCGTGGAACTGATGCCGGTGCATCACCATGCGCGCGAGCGGCACCTTCAGGACAAGGGGCTGACGAACTACTGGGGCTACAACAGCGTCGGGTACTTCGCGCCGGAGCGGCGACTTGCGGCGTCGCGCACGCCGGCCGGCGGCGTCCACGAGTTCAAGCGGATGGTGCGCGCGCTGCACGCCGAGGGCTTCGAGGTGATCCTCGACGTGGTCTACAACCACACGGCCGAGGGGAACCATCTCGGTCCGATGCTGTCGCTCAAGGGCATCGACAACGCGTCGTACTACCGGCTCGTCGCCGACAACCCGCGCCACTACATGGATTTCACCGGGTGCGGGAACACGCTGAACATGCGGAGCCCGCAAGTGCTGCAGCTGATCATGGACAGCCTGCGGTACTGGGTCCTCGAGATGCACGTCGACGGCTTCCGGTTCGACCTGGCGAGCGCGCTGGCGCGCGAGCTCTTCGATGTGGATCGACTCGGCGCCTTCTTCGACATCATCCACCAGGATCCGGTCCTGTCTCAGGTGAAGCTGATTGCCGAGCCCTGGGACCTCGGTCAAGGTGGCTATCAGGTCGGCAATTTCCCGGTGCTGTGGACCGAATGGAACGGCAAGTACCGCGACTCGGTTCGAAGGTTCTGGCGCGGCGACGGTGGCACGCTCTCCGAGCTGGCGACGCGGCTCTCGGGCAGCAACGATCTCTACGCTCACGGCGGACGCCAGCCCTACGCGAGCATCAACTTCATCACGGCGCACGACGGCTTCACGCTGCACGACCTCGTTAGTTACAACGACAAGCACAACGAGGCGAACGGCGAGGAGAATCGCGACGGAGAGAACAACAACCTGAGCTCCAATTACGGCGCCGAAGGTCCCACTGACAGCCCGGAGATCGACGCAGTCCGCGAACGCCAGAAGCGCAACTTCCTGGCGACATTGCTGCTCTCCCAGGGCGTGC
>Ga0114129_10001100_pt1 | contig 35529 bp, 37 predicted proteins | sample RhiMetdeltSRZDD1_FD_80071 | JGI IMG/M metagenome (GOLD analysis project Ga0114129, IMG submission 80071) | Populus rhizosphere microbial communities from Tennessee, USA - Rhizosphere MetaG P. deltoides SRZDD1 (version 2) (version 2) | ecosystem: Host-associated > Plants > Roots > Rhizosphere >...
AACATCGGCTTGTTGTAGAACAACAGCGTCTTGGTGATGTAGAACGGCAGCATGTAATTGCTGCCCTCGTAAGCCCAGTTCGAAAGGTAGTCGGCATTGAAGCGGGCGCGCACGTCGGCTTCGTCCTTTAGCCGCGGCGTCAGATCGAGCAACGCGCCCTGCGCCGCATACTCCAGGCCGAGCGCGCCCTGCGTATTGATGACGTCGGGCGGCGTGCCGGCGGCGAGCTGCGTCTGGTAGAAGACCGGAATCTCCGGACCCTTCTTGTCCAGCCATTCGACCTCGACCCCCGGACGATCCTTGGCGAACCGGGCGATCCAGCCGCGGATCATCGGCTCCTGGTCGATGATGTTCCAGGTAAGAAAGCTGATCTTCTTCGGCGCTTGAGCAATGGCGGGCATTCCCAGTGCCGCGGCCGCGACCGTGCCCGCGCTGGATTTGACGAGCGTGCGACGAGAAATCATGGCGTTCCTCCAAGCCGAGAGCCGGCGTGGCCGTTGAGCGGCCATCTGTCTGCTTCGATGCGTGTCCATGATAGGCAGCCGGCAGCCGCTAATCCACCGCAATCACCGCTGCGCCGCGCCGCGCCGATTCTTCCGCTGCCAGGCAGACCGCAACCGCAGCGCGGCCCTCTTCGGCCGAGACCAACGACTTGCCGGAACGGAAGGCCAGGATCGACGCCTGCGTTTGCTTCGCCAGCTCGAAGACCTCGCCCGAGCGCGTGATCGGCAGGTCCTCGAAATTGTCCTGGCCCGCGCGCTTGAGCCGCAGTGTTGTTGCCGCGTCGAGGCTGCGCGCCGTGCCGGCGGACCAGGTCGCGCGCACCGCACCCGTGGTTCCGACCAGCTCCACGGTCTGGTGATGCTCGAAACCCGCCAGCACTTGGTTGACGGCGGCCGTCGCGCCATCGGGAAAGCGCATCAGCACCGAGAGTACCGGCTGCATCCCGGGCTCGCCGGCGCCAAGCGCCTGTACGGCAATCGGCCGTCCGGACCCGGCCAGATACCAGAGTGCGAGGTCGAAGAAATGCACCGGCTCCTCGAGGATCCACGATCCCACGCGGCCCCTGTCATAGCGCCAGCCATCCGAGCCTTGGCGGTAGGGATGGCGGAACAGCGAGATGTGGACATGCTGCGGGCGTCCTACCGTTCCGTCGTCGATCAGCGCGCGGATGCGTCCCCATTGGGGTGACAGCCGGCACTGCAGCCCGACGCTGAGCTGCCCTTTTGAGCGCTTGGCGACGGCAACGATGCGGTCGCAATCCGCCAGCGTATTGGCCATCGGCTTTTCGACCAGCACATGCTTGCCGGCCTCGAGCGCTGCGACCGCGATCGGAGCATGAAGATGATTCGGCGCTGCGATCGCGATCGCCTCGATCGCCGGGTCGCGGATCAGCGCCTCCCATTCGCGATGCACCGTCGCGTCGGGGAAATCGGTCTGCGCGGCTCGGGCATTGGCCTCGCTACGGGCCGCGATTGCGACCAGCCGGCCGTCGACCGTGTCGGCGATCGCGCGGGCATGGAAGCGGCCCCAAGCACCGTAACCGGCGACGGCGAAAGTCATGGGCTGCGGCATGGTCTGGAGGCTCCCGGGCTTGGACGGCTGACAGGCGTCAACGGGCCATTCGGCAGCCGTGCGCGTCGAACAGGTGCACGTCTTCGGGCCCTACGTTGAGGCGCACCGGGTCGCCGGCGCGCCGAACCTTCTTGGGCGGCAGCCGCACCTGCACCTCGCGACCGTCGAGCGCGATCGCCGCGAGTGTGTCGGAGCCGAGCGGCTCGACCACCAGCGCGGTTGCCTCGATCGCGGCCGGCTGTTCCGGCGCCGCCCATTCGAGATGCTCGGGTCGGATGCCGACGGTCACCGCCATTCCCTCGAACGTTGCGTCAATCGTGTCCGTCAGCGGGACCCTGATGCCGGCCGGCAGCTCTACCGCCATGGCATTGCCGCTGCGGACGATCCGGCCAGGGATCAGGTTCATCGACGGCGCGCCGATGAAACCTGCCACAAAGGCTGTCGCCGGCCGCTCATAGACATCCTCCGGCGTCCCGAGCTGCTCGATGCGCCCGGCCTCCAGCACCGCGATCCGATCCGCCAGCGTCATCGCCTCCACCTGGTCGTGAGTGACATATATCGTGGTGGTCTCGAGACGCGCACGCAGGCGCTTGATTTCTGTGCGCATCTGCACCCGGAGCTTGGCGTCGAGATTGGACAGCGGCTCGTCGAACAAGAACACCTTTGGATCACGTACGATGGCGCGCCCCATTGCGACTCGCTGACGCTGCCCGCCGGAGAGCTGCCGCGGGTAGCGCTCGAGCAGCGCACTGATTTCGAGAACACGGGCGGCCTCTGCAACACGGGCGCGGATTTGTTGCTTCGCGACGCCGCGGTAGAGCAGCGAGAAAGCCATATTCTCAGCGACGGTCATGTGCGGGTAGAGCGCATAGTCCTGGAACACCATCGCAATATCGCGGTCTTTCGGATCGCGCTCGTTGACCACCTCGTCGTCTATGCGAATCTCGCCGCTCGTCGCCTCTTCCAGGCCCGCGATCATACGCAGGATGGTGCTCTTGCCGCAGCCCGATGGGCCGACGAGAACCAGAAATTCCTTGTCGGCGATATCGAGGTCGATCCCCTGCACCACCACCTGCGTGCCAAACGCTTTTGAGAGCCCCCTGATGCTAACCGTCGCCATGACGAAGGATTGCCCGCCTCCTCGCGCACAGCTAGTGACTGACGGTGCGCGCCTCATCGCTGCGAAGCGTAACACGCGGGCACGAATGATCTGCAATGGGAAATTTGACGTTCCTGCCGACGCTCCGTTGGTCATGTGACACACGGCCCGTTCTGTTCCTTGCTGACCTCCAGGAGTCGGACGGAACGCGTGAGTGCTCCACTCTTGTGGCGACTGCTCATTGCGCCGCAGGAGCGTAACGATGCTCGCGGTCGACAACGTCGTTGCCGGCTATGGCGCGCGCGACGAGGTGCTCAAGGGCATCGGCCTAGCGGTCTCGAAGCGCGGGATTGCCTCGGCCGGCCTCGCCCGGCCACCGGCGTCGTTGCATTCGTGCGTATAGCGTCGAGGTTATGGAACGCTAAGTCGCCGGTGCCCGCGGACGCGACCCAATGGCTGGCGTTCAATCCGGTCCACGTGCTCCCTGATGCATTTTGATACCGGTCTCTTTGACCGCCGTTGCCCAGTATGCCAGCTGGGCTCGGAAGAACTCGCCGAACTCGCTTGCACTGCCACCAGCAGGCGCTGCGCCAAGCTTCACGATCTTTTCACGCACCTCCGGCTTCGTCAGGACCCTGTTGATGGCTTCCTTCAGCCGGAGAACCACCTCGTCGGGCGTGCCGCTTTTCACCAGAAGCCCAAACCAGTCCTGGATCACGAGACTGGGGAACCCTTCTTCGATGACCGTCGGAATCTCCTTCAGGGCAGGCAGCCGCGTCGCTCCCGTGACCGCAAGCGCGCGCAACTTGCCGGCCGCGATCAGATCGAGGACGGGCAAAGGCGTGATGAACTGGTATTGATTCGTTCCATTGAGGAGGTCAGCGATCGCGCGCGGCAGCGCGCTGTAGGGAATGTGGGTGGCACGCACGCCGGCTTGCAGCTTGAAGAGTTCGCCGGCGAGATGCGCCGGCGTGCCGAAACCACCGGAAGAGAACGTGAGCTTGTCTGGCTCACTCTTGAGCAGGCTCACAAACTGCGGCAGCGACGTCGCCGGGACCGATGGGTGAACCACCAGAACGTGATCCGCCGTCGCGAGCCTGATTACCGGGGCAAAGTCGCTATCGAGCCGGAAGCCCAGGTTGGGAAGGAGCGCGGGAGCGACCGCCGTAGGCAGCGCGATCGAAAGCATATGGTAGCCGTCGGCCGGCTGCTTGAGCACCTCAGTCGCGGCAATGGTCTGCATCGCCCCGGGCTTGTTCTCGACGATGACCCGCCAGCCTTCCGCCTGTCCCAGCTCGTTGGCAACGATCCGCCAGAGGATGTCCCCCGGGGTGCCCGCCGCACCCGCGACGATGCGAATGACGTTTACCGGGAACGGCTTGTCGCCGGTGTCGGCAACTGCGCCCACCATGGAGAGAGCCGCCAGCGAAAGCGCGAGGCAAAGGCGTGGCAGCAGGCGCACGATCATCGGGCTCTCGTGGCAATGTTTTCGACCAGCGCACAGCGTTGGTAAGTCTCCTGCTTGATGATTGGCCTCCCGAACGCGGGGGGCAATTGAAAAGCGCCTTCCTTCCGCGACCCGGAATGTACATTCCGCATTGCGGAAGGCTGGCTTGCTCCTCTATCGGTGCTAGGCTTTGTCCATTGAATGCGCTGGAGAACAGCTCTGCGCAAGGCCGAGACGATCAAAGGTCTGGAACGTGGGCTTCGCGTCCTGCAGGCCTTGCAGGCGCAACCGATCTCGTCGCTGCACGACCTTCACATGTCGACACGGATCTCCAAGCCCAGCCTGCTGCGGATCCTCAACACCTTGCATGAGGCCGGGCTGATATCGCGGCGGTTGGCGGACGGCTACTATCGCATCGCGTTTTGTCCCGAGCAGGAGCGCCAGGACATCCTGGCGAGGTTGCGCAGGTCGGAGAATCCCGACGATCGGCTCGCGCGCGATCCGAAACGACTCGACCGGATTCGAGCCGAGACACGGCAGCGTGGTTATGGCACGCGTGATCCGACCTTCACCGGCTGGCAGCACGGCAACCCGCCGCGCGACGATGGACTTGCCGCAATAACGGTGCCGTTGCTGGACCGCGGGAGGGTGCATGGTGCGATCAACATCCTTTGGCTGAAGAATGCGTTCACGGTCGAACAATTTGCCACCATGCACCTCGCCGACCTGCGAACGGCCGCGAACGAGATCGTCAGTTCGTTGCAAACCCCGACCGGGCGTCACCGATAACCATGCTCGCGGTCGAAAACGTCGTTGCCGGCTATGGCGCGCACGACGAGGTGCTCAAGGGCATCGACCTCACCGTCGCGGAGCGCGAGATGGTGGTGCTGATCGGCCCGAACGGCGCCGGCAAGTCGACCCTGCTCAAGTCGATCGCCGGGTTCCTCAAGCCCCGCGCCGGCGCGATCATCTTCGAGGGCCGGCCGATCCACGGCCTCAAGCCGCGGGAAATCACGCGCTCAGGCCTCGCCTTCGTGCCGCAGGAGGCGAACGTCTTTCCCTCGCTCAGCGTCGAAGCCAATCTGGAAATGGGCGGCTATGTCGACCGCCGCGCCACCAGGGACCGCATGCGCGACGTCTTCGCGCGCTTTCCGGTGCTGGCCGAGCGCCGCACGCAGGAGGCGCGCACGCTCTCCGGCGGCCAGCGGCAGGTGCTCGCCGTCGCGATGGCGCTGATGGCCGCGCCTCGGCTGATGCTGCTCGACGAGCCCTCGGCCGGGCTTTCGCCCGCGGCCTCGGCCGAGCTGTTCGCGCTGGTCAAAAGCCTGCACCACGATGGCATGACGGTCGTTATGGTGGAGCAGAACGCGCTCGATGCACTTGAGATTGCGGATCGCGCCTATCTCTTGGTTGACGGTCGCAACGCACGCCAGGGCGCGGCGCGCGCATTGGCTGCTGATGCCGAGGTGCGCCACGCATTCCTTGGCGGATAATCGCTGCTATCATCCACGGGAAGCCGCACACCACAAAGGGGGTAGCCATGTCTCTTGCACGCTCTTCGATCACGCGCCGCCGCGCACTCATGACCGGCACGGCCGCCATCGCCGCGCCCTTCGTTCTGCCGGCATCCAGCTGGGCGCAGGGCGGGCCGATCAAGATCGCGGGCCTGGTGTCGCTCACCGGCTCGGGCTCGCCGTTCGGCCCAAACAGCCGGCAGGCGCATCAGGCCGTGGTCGACGAGGTCAACGCCGCCGGCGGCCTGCTCGGGCGCAAGATCGAGTATCTCGCCGAGGACGATCAGACCAACGCCGAGGCCGGCATCCGCGCCGCGCGCAAGCTCATCGACGTCGACAAGGTGCAGGCGATCATGAGCGTGTGGGCGTCGGCGGTCGGCACCGCGGTGCTGCCGCTGTGCTGGGAAAACAAGGTGATGATGCTGGCGATCTCGGCCGCGGACTCGCTTGCGCTGTTGCCGCACCAGGGCTACTTCGTGCGCACCCAGCCGCATACCGAATTGCAGGGCAAGGAGTTCGGCCGCATCGCGCTCGCGCTCGGGGCGAAGAACTTCTACTGCATGATGCCGCAGACGCCGTTCACCGAGACGACGTTCAAGGCCATCCGCGAAACGGCCGAGCCGAAAGGCGTCAAGGTCACCACTGTGATCTTCGACGGCAAGAAGAACTCCTTCCGCTCCGAGATCGACGAGATGATGCGGGCTAGTCCGGATGTTCTGATGATGGGCGGCTACCAGGCCGAGAACATCGTCATGGCAAAGGACCTGTTCCGCGCCAACTTCAAGGGCAAGGTCGTGGGATTTGCCTTCGGCATGACGCCGGGCTTCATCGACGGCGCCGGCAAGGAGGCGGCCGAGGCTATGTACGGCTGCGCCGAGCCCGCGCCCGCAGGCGGCTCGGCGGCCTATGCATACCTCAAGAAACTGGTGAAGAAGGACACGCTCGATACCTACATGTGCCAAGCCTACGACCACGTGAACTTGGCGATCCTGTCGATGGCCAAGGGCAAGGATGGCACCGGCACCACCATAAAGGACAACATCCGCAAGATCGCCAACAACGACAGCGCGATCAAGGTCGACAACGCGCTCGACGGCCTCAGGGCGATCGCCGAGGGCAAGGAGATCAAGTACGCCGGCGCCTCCGGCCCCTGCAAGTTCTCCGACATCGGCAACATCATCGAGGTGGCGTTCCGCACCACGCAGGTGAAGGACGGAAAGCTGGTCGAAGTGAAGATCTGACGTGCTGGAAAAGACCCTCCAGCTGTCGGTCAACGGCTTGATGGCGGGCGCCGTGCTCGCGGTGCCCGCCATCGGCTTGACGATGATCTACGCGGTGCTGCGGTTCGTGAATTTCGCGGTCGCCGCCCACATGGCGGTCGGCGCGTTCGCCGGCTACATGCTCAATGCCTGGCTCGGCCTGCCGGCGACCGCCGCCGTGCTCGGCGCCTTCATCGCTGCCGGTGCAATCGGGATTGCGACCGATCACGTCGCGCTTCGGCCGTTGCGCGGCCACAGGGCGCTCACGCTCGCGATCGCCTCGATCGCGCTCAACATCATGGTCGAGAGCACGATCCGCTTCTTCTTCGGCGGCGGCCCGCGCGACTATTCCATCCCGCTGCGGCGGGATTGGCGGTTCGGCTTCCTGCATGTCGGGCCGCAGCAGGTGGAGAACGCGGCGATCGCGATGGTCGCGATGGCGCTGCTGTTCGCGTTCGTGATGTTGACCACCACCGGCAAGGCGATGCGGGCGGTTGCCGACAACCCGATGCTCGCCGACTCGAAGGGCATCGATCCCGACGCGATGGCGCGCATCGCCGTCGGCATCGGCCTGGGGCTCGCCGGCATCGGCGGCATGCTGGTTGGGCTCGATACCTCGATCGACCCGCTGGTCGGGTTTCGCACGATCCTGTCGGTGTTCGCCGCCGCCGTGGTCGGAGGGCTAGGCAGCATTCCGGGTGCGGTGGTCGGCGGGCTGACGATCGGGCTGTCGGAGGAGCTGTCGCTGCTGATGCTGCCGGCGACCTACAAGGGCGCGGTCGGGTTCCTGGCAATCCTTTTGGTTCTGACGCTGCGGCCGCGCGGCCTGCTCGGCGTTAAGGCGGCGTGAGGGCGCCCGATGCCGCCGTATCCGTCATTACGAGCAAGGCGAAGCAATCCAGGCGGCGCCGCCGCACTGAATTGCGTCGTCGCTTCGCTCTTCGCAATCACGGCCCACTGAGCGTCCGATGATCAACTATCTCATCGCGATGGCGACGTTCGGTGCGATCTACGCCATCCTGGCGCTCGGGCTCAACGTGATGTGGGGAATGGCTGGGATGGTCAATCTCGGCATCGTCGGCTTCTACGCGTTCGGCGCCTATGTCTCCGCGCTGCTGACCACCAAGGCCGGCGCGCCGATCGCGCTGGGCTTTGCGGCGGCAATCGTCGGTACCGCCGTGATGGCCGCCCTGACGACGCTCGGCCTCACCCGTCTGCGCGACGACTATCTCGCGATCGTCACGCTCGGCTTTGCCGAGGTGGTGCGCATCGTCGCCGAAAACGAGATCTGGCTCACCCGCGGCACCGACGGCATTTCCGGCATCCCGCAGCCGCTCAAGTCGACGCTCGGGCCAGATTTCAACCTTGCTTATCTGGCCTTTTGCCTCGCCGTGCTTGCGCTCGTGCTGTTCGTGCTCGAACGCGTGCGCACCGCGCCGTTCGGGCGCGTGCTGCGCGCAATCCGCGAGGATGCGCAGATCGCCGCCTTCGCCGGCAAGGACGTGCTCAAGTTCAAGGTCAAGGCATTCGCGCTCGGCGGCGCCGTGGCCGGCCTCGCCGGCGCGCTCTACGCCCACTATTCGAGCTACATCGTGCCGGAAATCTACGTGCCCCTGCTCACCATCTATATCTTCCTGGCGCTCACGGCGGGCGGCATCGGCAACAACTGGGGCGCCGTCATCGGCGCCTTCGTGGTGGTGTTCTGTCTCGAATCGACGCGTTTCCTGATCGGCGTCATCCCGTGGCTGTCGGCCGAGCAGCTCGCCGCGCTGCGCGAGTTCCTGGTCGGGTTCGGGCTCTTGCTGGTGCTGTTCTTCCGTCCGCGCGGGCTCATCCCCGAGCCGCTGCCAAGGCTGGTCAACAAGGTATAGGGTGCGCAGGGGCGCGCGAGGCGCGCACCGCTTCCGCGGCGCCTTGTACTCCTGCGAGAGGGCGGTGCGATGCAGGTGTTCGACAATCTCGATCGGGCGCGCGGCTGGTCGGCAGACGAGCGGCTGGTGCTCGATCAGTTCCGGCGCGTCGCCGAAACGGTGATCAAGCCCAACGCGGCGCGCCTCGATCGCGAGGGCGCGTTCCCGGTCGACAATATCGCGGCGCTGCGCGCGCTCGGCGCCAACGCGCTGTTCATCCCGGAAGCGTTCGGCGGCGCGCCCGTCTCCTACCGGCTTTATCTCGAGGTGGTGAAGATCGTGGCGGAGGCGTGCGCGGCGACCGCCATCGTGTGGTCGACAACGTTCAACGGATTGAAGTCGCTGATCGATCTCGGAACCGACGCGCAGCGGCGTCGCCTGCTGCCGCGCATCGCCGCCGGCGGGCTCGGCGCGCTCGGCATCACCGAGCCGAATGCCGGCTCGGATGCGACCGGTATGCGCACGCGCTTCCGCCCCGAGGGCGATTTCATCGTGGTCGAGGGCGGCAAGACCTTCATCACCAACGGCGACGTCGCCGACCTGATCCTGTTGTTCGGGAAATGGTCGGAGATTGGCGACGCGCGTGCCGCCGTCACCGCGCTGGTGTTCGAGACCGATACGCCCGGCTTCGAGGTCACACGCACCGAGGACAAGATGGGCCACCGCGCCTCATCGACCGCCACGCTGGCGTTCAACGGCTGCCGGGTGCCGCGCGACAACCTGCTCGGCGCGCCTGGCGAGGGATTGAAGATCCTGCTCTCGTCGCTCAACAAGTCGCGCCCGAGCATCGCCGCGCACGCGCTCGGCATCGCGCACGCCGCTTTCAACGACATGGTCGCCTATATGAACGAGCGTGTGCAGTCCGGCCGGCGCATCGTCGAGTTCCAGGGCAACCAGTTCATGCTCGCCGATCTCGCGACCGAGCTGGCGATGGCCGAGTGCTGGCTCGATCACGTCGCGCGCCTGGTCGAAGGCGGCACCAGCGACTACGGCGTCGAGGCGTCGATGGTGAAGCTGCGCGCGTCCGACCTCGCCATGCGGATGGCGACCGACGCGGTGCAGATGTACGGCGGCTACGGCTACGTACGCGACAACCGGGTGGAGCGGCTGATGCGCGACGCCAAGGTGACGCAGATCTGGGAGGGCACCAACCAGGTCCACCGCCAACTCATCGGCCGCAGCCTGGTGCGAAAATGACTGCGCCGGCCGCACGGTCTCCGGCCCCTCACCCGGCCCGCACAGCCTTGGGTGCGCCGCCCCATGTCGCTGACAAGATCATCAATCCGGAACGATCTCAGGTTTGGCGGGCGTCTATCAGCGGCACGAGTTCGTGGCGGCGTGAATTACTCGGGTGCTTGGCGGCATGGCGGCCGAGCGTCGCGGTCTCTCGTTGCGGCTGAGAGGAGATCACGGCCATGCCGTTCGATCCATACAATCGGGCAAGCGAATTGGAAGCCGCAGCGGTGAACGCCATGGCGGCGCGCCTGGAAAGCCGTGGCCGGGATCCATTCTTCATAAAAATGCTCGATGACTATCTTGCTGACATGGACGTAGAGCACCTTCATCTTGCGCTCGACGTCGGCTGCGGAACGGGCGTTGCGGCGCGACGGCTTGCAAATCACCCTAGATTCGGCGGACGCGCCATCGGGATCGATCGCAGTTCTGATTTGATTGAGGTCGCCCGCCGACAAGCCGAGGCCGAGGGTCTATCGAGCAAGACTGAATTTCGGGTCGGAGACGCTGTTGCGCTTGGAGACCTGAAGGGACAATTCGATGCCGCCATTGCTCATACCCTGATCAGCCATGTCGACGATCCCCCAGCCGTGCTCCAGGAGATTGCGGCGTGTGTCCGCCCAGGGGGGCAGATCGCGGTCTTTGATGGCGACTATGCATCTTGGGTGTTTGCCGGCGAGAACCCGGACGCCGGGCGAAAATTGGCTGACGCAGTGATACGCGGCATTGTCACTAATCCGAGTATTATGCGGGAATTCCCTCGTCTCCTACGCAAAGCCGATCTGCAACTTGTTTCGACAAGAGCCTACGTGCTCTCCGAGATCGGCAGGGCATCGTTCTTCGAATCGTCCATGTCGACCTATCGCGTTCTCCTTCCCCTAGCGCGCCACATAGATGCGGCAACCGTGGATCAACTGGTCGAAATCCAGCGACAGAACAGCGCAAACGGATCATTCTTCGCTGCTATAAACTTCTACACCTATTTGCTTCGGCGACCATCATAGAGCGCCTTCCGGTCGCTTGGCTCCATGCTTCCACCAAACTACCGGGAATTCGGCCGAGTCGCTCCGCGCGAAGCGCAACTGCGCGCCGGTCGCGGCCCCGGTTCCTCCAACCACGCCCAATGCGCCGATGGGCGGAGGGCTCTCGGCGCGCGGCGGCCAAGCTCCTATGATGGGGAACATTATTTCCGGTTTGGTCGGAGGGGGGGTGCTCGGCCAGATCGTCCCGTTATTGCTACCGGCGGTCGCGGCCGCGGCGCAGTCCGGCAATCTTAGCATCGGCGGCATCATCTCGCATGTGATTGCCGGAGGCGCTGGCGGCGCCATACTTACGGCAATCATTGGCGCGATTAAGAACAGAGCGGCTACCTGACTGGCAAAATGGATGATTTGCGGTTTCGGAGATAGGCTGCCTCGCGCGGCTTGGCTTCGCAACGCTCGGTGTCTGCGGGAAAAAAGAGGCGGCTTCGGCAATGCCCGGCGCCGAGGACGCGGGCGTCGGGCAATGGGCCGCACGAGGCGCCCGAAGTCGTGCGCCGTCTATGACGACGCCGCGTCATGCGGCTTTGCTCAGTGCCGCCTTTAATCTTTCCTCGTCCTTGTTGGACAGCGATGTTTTCAGTACGCGCGGCTTGTACGGCTCGATTTCGGGCAGCACCTTGTCCTCGGTCACGCTTCTGACCAACACAAACAGGGCCGAAGATTCCATCGGGATCGTCTCGCCGAGCTTCTTCACGAACTCGTCATCGATGCCGAAATCAGCCAGCTTGCCTGAGAGCGCTCCTGCTCCTGCCCCGGCGACGGCCCCGAGAGCCATGCCCGCAAGCGGATTGAGAAAGAGAAGGCCGACGAGCGTGCCCAACAGCATTCCCTGCACGCCGCCGGTTGCGGCGCCAAACGCCATGAGATTGACGGCCTGCTTGATGTGCACTTTGCCGTCCTTGCCACGCTCGACCACGCACGCATCCTCCAAGTCGATCAGGTGCTCCTTCTGCATGGGCCGCACCTTGTTGAGGACCTCGTCGGCGGTGTGAATTCCATCAAAGCCGAGAACGACCAAGCTGCTCATGCTCACGATCTCCTTGAAACGATTGTTGATGATTCCTCGAAGCCACCCAGCGCAGGGTTTCGACCAGTCGCGGGCCCCAATGGCGGGAAGCTACCGGGGCCTCCTGGCAACCGGGCTCGAAGTTTGGAGGCAACGGTGCCCGGCACCCATGCGAAGTCTACAGGTGGCACGAAGCGCGACTCTGATCTGGATCAGGGCACTCTCTTCCTCTCAGCAGCTATGCAGTGAAATCACGACGCCGACAGGGTGTGCACGATTAGTCGATCGCGCCATTGCGGGGTGAATCCAGAGGATCGGCACCGCTCCAAGGGTCGCAAGCAACGTACGACGATTCTCCGATCTATTCCCCCATCTATCCCCCATGCGGCACGTCAACACGGCCATGTGTCCGCGTCTTGCGGAGACACGCGAGTTCCCTTTTTCTGCGGCAGTTGCCCTGCTACCTATTTACTCCCTGATGACAATCGTGGTTCGACGGTGTCGCCGTAAATGGCTGTTTTCTCGTGAGCAATCGTCTTTCAGGTGCTGCGACATCTCTGCCTGGCGGGGGGAGAGCCTACCCCGACCGATCGGGGTCGACCGCGCTGTGCGCAGCGAAGCACGGGCGGGTGAGTGCGACATGACGCTGCCGATCAAGACCGTTGGGGTCGCCGGGGCTGCCGGCACCATGGGCGCGGGCATCGCCATCGTCGCGGCGCGCGCCGGTTTCCGCACCGTATGCTACGACACGTCCGCGGCCGGGTTGGCGCGCGCACGCGAGCAGAGCGCAGCGTTCTTCGACGCCTCGGTCAAGCGCGGCAAGATGAGCGCGGAGGCGCGGCATGGCGCGCTGGCGCGGCTTCATGGCGCGACCGAGATCGGCGCGCTCGCCGAGTGCGACCTCGTGATCGAGGCGGTGTACGAAGACCTCGCGATCAAGCAGCGCCTGCTCGGCGAGCTCGATGCCGTGTGTGCCCCACACGCGATCCTCGCCTCCAACACCTCGACGCTGTCGATCACCGAAATCGCCGCCGGGTGCAGCCGCGCAGACCGCATCGTCGGGATGCATTTCTGCCTGCCAGCGCAGCTGATGCGGCTGATCGAGATGTCGCCCGGGCTTTTGACCTCGGCGGAGAGTTTCGCCGCCGCCTGGGCGTGGACCGAGGCCTGCGGTCAGATCCCGGTCAAGACCCAGGACCGGCCCGGCTTCATCCTCAACGCGTTGCTGGTGCCGTTCATCAACGACGCCGTGCGTGCGGTCGAGGCCGGCGTCGCCAGCGCGGCCGACATCGATACTGCGATCAAGGTCGGCCTCGGCTACAAGATGGGGCCGCTGGAGCTGCTCGACCTCATCGGTCTCGATACCCAGATCCGCCTTTGCGAGGCGTTCTATCCGGTCACGCTCGAGCCGCGCGCCGCCTGCCCGCCGCTGCTGCGCCGGATGGTGGCGGCCGGCCTCTTGGGGCGCAAATCCGGCCGCGGCTTCTTCGCCTACGAGGGCGGCGCCATGTTCGGGACGTGAGGAGATGACGGCGCGGCCACAAGACAGTCAGCTCTATCCCGGGCGTAGTTCAACGCCGCTTTCCGCGCATGCGGGAATGAGCGCGGCATGTGAGCTGCGTTCCCGCCCCTCCTGCGCGGGAGGGACAGGGAGGGGGGTATTGCACGGACGCGTTGCGACCAGCCACACCCCCCTCCCCACCCCTCCCCCACAAGGGTGGAGGGAGCAGGCCGGCGTCAGCGGCAACGATCGTGCGCGCACCGGGCACACTGCGGCGCGCGCGAGGGACGGGTGACACGCATGCGCTACGCCATCATCCAGCGCGGCGAGAGCCGCTCGTTTCCGCAAGGCGATCCGTTCCTCGCCGGCGCCGTTGCGATCGAGGTTGCCGACGTCGTCGTTCATCTCGGCGTGCCGCTCGTCACCGATCCCGGCAGGGCCGCCGTGCTGATCGAGCTTGCGACCGAGTGCCTCGGCGTGCATACCGGCGAAGCACGGGGCGAGGAGGGATCGAACGTGCTCGGCTTTGCGCGTTACCGCAATGGCGCCGACCCGCCCTCCCCGCTGCTGGAGCTGGTCCGTCAGCCGCGCACGCTCGACAGCGCGGTTGCCAACGCCCGCGCGGTGTTCGAGGCGGCGGGCTTGACCGTCGTCGTCTGTAGCGACCAAGCCGGTCGCATCGTCGATCGGCTGGTGCGGCCGAAATACAATGCAGCGCTGCGCCTGCTCGACGAGGGACTGGCGAGCGCGCGCGACATGGACCTCACCTGTCGACTCGGCCTCGGCTACCCGGACGGTCCGATCGAGCGCGTCGAGCGCGGCGGGCTTGCCTATCACCACGAGGTCTCGGCGGCGCTGTTCGAGGCCTACGGCACCGCCGCCTACGCGCCGGCGCGGCGCGCCGCCGTGGCGGCGGCACGCCGGCGCACGTGATGTTGTCGACTGTAGGGTGCGCAAAGGCGCGCGCAGCGCGCCGTTCGCACGCCGAGCTCGCGGGCAGAATGTGCGCACGCGCCGCGAACGCGGCGCTTTGCGCACCGTACAAGCGCGGGCGCCAGTGAAAGCCGCGATCGTCAAGGCGTTCGGCTCGATCGAGGACGTCGCGCTCGAGGAGCGGCCGGATCCCATGCCGGGCCCAGGCGAGGTCGTGGTCGAAGTCGCGGCCGCAGAGGTGAACTTCCCCGACCTCCTGGTCATCGAAGGCAAGTACCAGATCAAGCCGCCGCTGCCGTTCTCGCCCGGCAAGGGCGCCGCCGGCCGCGTCGCGCAAGTTGGGCCCGCCGTCGACGGGTTCGCACGCGGCGATCGCGTGGCGTGCCAGGTCGAATACGGCGCCTACGCCGAGCAAGTCTTGGCGCGCGCCCAAACCTGCTTTCCCGTTCCTGATCGGATCGACTTCGCCGCTGCGGCCGCACTCGGGCTCGCCTACCAGACCGCCTACTTCGCCTTGAAGGACCGCGCGCGGCTCGCGCCCGGCGAGACGGTATTGGTCTTGGGCGCCACCGGTACGGTGGGAGTGGCGTCGATCGAGCTCGCCAAGAGCTTCGGGGCCGCGACGGTGATGGCGGCGGTGCGCAGTGCGGCAGGCGCCACGCGGGTGCGAGCGGCCGGCGCCGACCATGTCGTCGATCTCTCCGGCCCGGACATCCGCGACCGTTTGAAGGACGAGATCGCCGCCCTCACCGGTGGCCGCGGCGTCGACGTCGTGGTCGATCCCGTCGGCGGGGAGGCGCACGCGGCCGCGCTCCGCGCGCTTGCCTGGTGCGGCCGGCTGGTGGTGATCGGGTTCGCGAGCGGCGAGATCCCGACAACGCGGGCAAACTACCTGCTGGTCAAGAACATCGCGGTGTTGGGCCTGCAGTGGTCGGACTACCGCGAGCGCACGCCCGATCGGGTGGCAGCGGCGCAGCGCAAGATCTTCGCGCTTCATCTCGAGGGCAAGCTCGCGCCGGTGATTACGCGCCGCTTCCCGCTCGCGGATGTTCGCTCCGCCCTTGCCGCGCTCCGCGACGGCGCAACGCGCGGCCGCATCATCCTCGATGTTGCCGCGCGTTGATCGCGAGCGACCGACAAGTCGGCTGTCAATCCTCCGTCACCTTCCGGCGCACGCCCCAGCCGCGCAGAATCGTCTCCATCTCGTCGGCGACGAAGAAGCGCGCGCTGTCGTGATCGTAACCCTGCCGCAGCAATTCGTCGTACTCGGTGAAGGCGTGGCGCACGTAAGCCGTAAGCGACAGCCACGCCGCCTCCTCGGGCGAGGCTGCGCGCAGGCCGCGACTGTCGCGGGCGTGATCGACCACCGCCGCAAACTCGTGCGCCGGGATGCGCGGCGCCAGCCGCCGCAGCGCGGTCTCGATCTCGGTGCGCGAAGGCAAAGGCGTTCCTCCGCTCGATGCTGTAGGGTGCGCAAAGCGTCGCTAGCGACGCGTGCGCACGGCGCGCACCACGCGCCCACCTTTGCGCACCCTACAGCGACACTTGCCCGCAAAGGAACAATGCATGACCGGCATCCTGGCGATCTGGAACGACCGCGCGGCGGCGGCCGCGGCCGACTACGAGCGCTGGTACATGGGCGAGCATATTCCGGAACGGCTGAGCGTGCCGGGCTTCCGGGCGGCACGGCGCTACGAGGCGATCGCAGCCGACCGGCCGTTCTTCACCTTCTATGAGGTCGAGGGGCCGGAGGTGCTGGCCTCGCCGGCCTATCGGGCGCGGCTCAACGATCCGACGCCGGCGACGCAGGCGATGATGCCGCAGTTCCGCGCCATGGTGCGCAGCGCCATGATCGAGAGGTTGCGCGAAGGCCGCGGCGTCGGCGGCGCCGCCGTCACCGTGCGCTACGCCGCAGGCGCAAGCGTGCCGGGCGATCTGCCGCGCGCCGCCATGGCTGCCATCGAGGCGGCGGAGATCACCACCGCGCGGCTGTGGCACGCCGCGCCGGCGAACGCGCCGACCGACACGGTCGAGGGGCGCATGCGCCATGGGCCCGACGAGCTTGCGGCCGGCGCGGTCGTGATCGAGACCGCGCGCGCCGCGGCGGCAGAGCGCCTGGCAGCGGCGCTCGAGAACGACGCCAGCGCGAGTGGCGCCATCGTCGGCTGCTACCGCCTCATGTACGTGTGTGGCGCCTGAAAACAGAAAGTGCCCCGCCGGACCGGCGATTGTGCCGATCCGGCGGGGCGTTGTATTCGTTAGCAACACTCCTGCAGCCAGCCCGCGTCCCATGTGGAACTTCAGAGAAGCGGGTGTAGACGAAGGCGACCTCCGCCTCGTTGTGCCGTCATCGTGAGCCGAAGGCAAAGCAACCCAGACCGGCGGCGTGGCTGTCTGGATTGCGCCAGCGCCGAAACGCCCGCTCCCAACGACGGCTGCGACTGCGCTGCGCCCGCCTCGGCTACCCTCTCCGTTCCACCAGCGCCTCCAGCACGCGATCGAGCCGCTCGTTGACCATGTCGAGGCGGCGGGCGACGCCGTCGACCTTGGCGGAGATGTCGCGCTCGGCCTCGGCGAGCGCGGCGGCGGTGGCGTAGCGGTTAGCGGCCTCGACCTTGTGAGCCACGAGCTCGGCTGCGGTCATATCCGCCTTGGCGAGTGCGGCCTGCGCGATCGCGGCCGCGGCTTCCGCCTTCGCCACCTTGGCGCCGATCCAGATCCAGAAGCGCACGACCGCGATGATCGAGCCCGACGAGGCGACGAGCGCGCTCCAGGTCAGCGCGTCCCGCATCGCTCAGCGCTCCACGATCCGGTAGCGGATGCCGTGGCGGGCGGCGCAAGCCTTGGCCCAGCGGACCTGCGCCGGGGTGTAATGCTTGAGCGCCGAGCGCGGAACCTCGACGGTCGTATCCGGCACCCCGCCGAGGGCGAGGACGAGCGCGAGGCAGGGCATCGCTATTTCCTCTTCGGCTTCACCGCCTCGATCACGGCGGCCGTGGCGGTCGGCGCCGGCTGGCCGGTGATAGCGGCGATCCGCAGCGCCGTGGTGTCGGCGGCGACGTAGCCGTTGAGCGCGCACAACGCGAGGAAGATCGGCGTCACTGCCGTGATCAGCGCGGTGAGCGCTGCGATGTCGCCGCCGAACATCAGGATCTTGGCGCCGCCCGCCATGAACAGGAAGCCGGATCCGGCGACGACATAGCCGGTGAGGTGGCGCCAGTGCCACCACGACACCCCGGCGGCGAGCTCGGCGCGCTGCGTCTCGTTGATGGCCTGGCCCATGGCCGTGTTCTGCTCGGCCGTCGCCTTGTGCATCGCGGTGAGGGCTTCGTAGCGCGATGCCGCCTCCTTCTCGGCCGTCTCCAGCCTGGTCTTGAGCACCTCCGGCGGCGTGTTCTGGATCGCGTTCGACAAGTTCGCGGGCGTCGCGGCGTCGCTCGGAACGCCGACCGCCTCGGCGAGCTTGCGGATGCCCCACTCGGCGAGAATGCCGCCGCCGGGAATCGGAATGAACTCGCCGATGATGCGCCCGAGGATCGGTGCCCCGGCGGCCACGACCTGGCCGCCGACCTGTTTCCAGTCAGCCATATGGATGATCCTTACTTCTTGCGCCGGCGGCGCCGGAGCACGATGCCGCCGACGATCGCAGCGACGATCGCGACAACGCCGACGGTGGTTTCGATGGGGTGCGCGGCAATCCACTCGCCGACGCCTGTGAAGAACGCGACGATCGCGGCCGCGATCACCGCGAATATGCTCTGCTTCACGGGCAGCTTCGGCGGCGGCTTGGGCGCGGGTTTCGGTGCAGGTTTCGGCGGTCCTGCAGGCACCGGCGTCGGTGCGGGCTTCGGCTCAGCCGGCGCCGGCTTGCCGTCCCACGGCGTGTCCTTGATCTTCGCCCACTTCGCGTAAGCCGCCGCCAGCTTCGTGTGGTAGCCGTGCTCCGCGTACTTCTCGCCGTTGTATCCCTTGGCGAAGCCCGCCCAGTCGTGCGCGCGCAGCTCGTCGTCGAGCTTGCACGCGCGGATGAAGTTGACCGACGCCTCGAGGCCTGCGGCCTCGCTGTCCATCATCGCCTCGATCATCGCGTGGACGGTCGGGAAGCCAGCGAGCCTGTGATTGAAGCCCATCACCTGCCCGATGCCCCAGCTGCACGACCGGAGCGCTGCGACCTCGTCGATCTCGATCGCGCGAGCGAGCCGCGGGTAGCTGTCGCTCGGGTATTTCTGCTGGCCCCACTTCGGGTAGGCGAGCCCCTCACGGACAGCGCGATCACGCTTCGCGCCAGGTCCGAGCTCGGCGTAGAACTTGTGCGGCTCGAACAGCATCTTCGGACGCCCGGCGCTGTCGAAGCCTGAGCCCGCCGCCTCGACCTCGAGGAAGGCGTGCATCTCGTCTTCGCCGACGCCGATCTTGCTTCCGATGCGCGGCAGATCGTCGTCGCGCATGCGCTGCGCGGCGCCCTTGAAACGCATCGATGTCTCCGGAGCGTTTACGAGAACAGGTAGATGAGGAGGTTGAGCACGCCGATCACGATCGAGCTTCCGAAGGCGAGGCCGAGCAGCACCACCAGCAGGATCGAGCCGATCCCGGCTTGAGGAGCGACACCCATTGGCGGCCGCACTCAGCGCGAGGTGCGGAAGAGCCAGTCCCAGACCGGGACCGTGATGCCGTAGTTGCAGTCGCCGAGCTTGTGATGCCGGTTGTGCCAGACGGCGTAGCGGTGAAGCCACGTGTGCTTGGCGAGCTCGACGTGGTGCAGCCAATGGTGCATCAGCTGGAACCAGACGTAGCCGAGCACAAAGCCTGTGAAGAGCGACGTCGGCATGATCAGGAAGCAGGCCGCGAAGAAGACGGGCGTGTGCCAGATCGCGAACACCACGTATTCGTTCGGGCGCTTGTGATGACGTTCGTGAATGCCGTGCCAGAACACGCGATGCAGCAACGTGCGGTGTGTCCAATATTCAACGAAGGTCCAGAGCAGGAAGCCGAGCGCGGCAAAGCCGACCCATCCCCACGTTCGGCAGTAGATCGCCGCCACCGTGACGGCGACGATCGGGGCCAGGATGAAGTCGGTCCAATAGCCGAACCACGCGCGCGTGAAGGCGCGCGGCGCCGAGTGAGTCATTTTGGGATACCTTCAGTTAGGCAAGCAGAACGAAGAGCGTCAGAACTGGTGCCCCGGCGGGGCGCGGCGGATCGTGATCTCGACGCAGCTCATGGCGCGGTTGCTGACCTGCGAGGCGACCTCGATGCACTGCGCCAGCGTCTGGAATGCCGGGCCGGCGGTGTAGGTGCCGATCTGCTGCTCTCCCTGCGGGGCGAGCGCGAGCATGGCAGCGAGGATCCAGACCGTCATCGTCACGTCTCCGGCGGCAGCACGACGCAGAAGATCGTGATGCCCATGGCAGAGGCGCAAACGTGCGCGCCGCCATCGGGCGCCGTTACCTTGACCACCTGGCGCATGGGAACATCTCGCCATTCGCCGTTGACCTTGATCTGGTAGCGGCCTTCGTGGACGCGCATCGTCGTCGGGGAGCAATCCTGCAAGGAGCAACACGAAATACCCGGAGCGTCAGGGCGCTTCAGGGACTGATAAAATTGATGGTGCCAGTGCTCGTGCCCGACCCCGTGTCGGCCTTCCTGAGAAAAGGCGTGACCGGCCAGATAGAGCATGCCGAGCAGTGCAAGGATGGCGATCAGCGGAACAAGCAGAATGGCTCCGATGCCGCTCTGCGGGGACACGCCGCCATCTTCATCGTGGATCAGCCGCATCACGATTGCCTCCACCAGCACCCTTCCTGGCCGGACCAGCCGCCGGACTGAGACAGGACGGTCGGGCAGCGCACCGAGATGCCCTTGCAGCCCGATTTCCTGCGCAGATCGGTGATGTAGGGCGCGTCCATCAGGATGGATTTGGCCCGCACGAAGTCGACGGTGTAGGCGCCCGTGATGTCGACGCGCATGTTCTGGGTCTGCGCGTATTCGCCGGGGCCGCCATCGAAGCGTATCGCTGCGGCCGGATAAGCCTTGCCCACAGGATCGGTACCGGGCGTGCACCAGCCACCGGTGATCATGCCCGACATCACGCTCACGAAGTTCATGCAGGCGCCGCCGGCGACGTGCCCGAAGAACTCGTTGTGCACGAGCTCGAACCCGCGGATGCGCGGCGTCTCCGCCGCTCCGCCGTTCGAGCCGTCGAGGTGCAGGTAGTACTTGAACGCGCCGCCAGGCGCGTTCGATGTGAACCGGCAGTACTCGACGCAAAAGCCCGCGACGCCTTCCGGTGCCGGCTTGGTGACCAGCGAGACCATCGATCCGGTGCCGGCGCATTCCTCGCGGCCGACCATCATGAAGCCGGAGAGCTTGCTCCCCCACGCCTCCTCGTCGAAGTTGAAGACGCCGATGTGGTCCTGCGCGGCCGTGAAGCGGCGCGCGAGGACGGTCGCGTTGCGCGCGGTGGCATGGAACTCGATGCCACGCGTCCTGATCAGCTGCGGCGCTGAGAAGAACTGATATTCCCCGGGCCCGAAGCGGAAGACGCGACGATTGCTCTCCATCGCATCAGTGACCAGGTCGTTGAACGCCGGCGTGTTGTCGATGCCCCATCCGGCGCGCATGCCGTAGCGGGCCACATCAGTCTCGCGATCTACCATCCGCCTTCGCCTCCATCGCCGCCGCCCGTGCCGCTGTCCCCGCCGGCGCCAACGCCGGTGCCTCCTGGGCCGTCGCCGCCGGTGCCGAGCCCGCCACCGCCGAGGCCGCCCTCACCTCCACCAAGGCCGCCGCCTTCGCCGCCCATCCCGCCCATTCCGCCATCGCCACCGGTGCCGCCCTCACCGCCCATGCCGCCGAGCCCGCCCATGCCACCGTCGGCGCTCATGCCGGCGTTCTCGCCGCCCATGCCACCCATGCCGCCAAGACCGCTATCGCCGCTCGCGCCAGCGTCATCACCGGCCGAGATACCCGCGTTCTCTCCCCCAAGACCGCCCATGCCGGATCCGTCCGGGCTGTCGCTTGCGCCCGTCGAGAAGCCGCCAAGCCCGGGGCCAATGCCGTCACCACTGTCGCTGCTATCGCTGCTGTCGGGCGCGGCACCTTCGGAGTTGCCGCCGATCTGGCCGCCCACGCCGCCGATGCCGAGCCCGAGGCCACCGAGACCACCGAGTCCGCCAAGCCCGGAGCCTTCGGCCACTCCGCCGCCTTCGCTCGTGCCTAGTCCTGGACTGCCGGCGTGCGCGCCGGCATCGGCTGACAGCCCGGGCCCGTCGGATAGGCCGCCAAGCCCGCTGACACCTTCCGCCGGTGCATCCGGCGCCGCCACGTCGCCCTGAGAAACCGCCTCCGATGCGCCGATCGCGGAAGCCGTCATGCCAGGGGAGACACCCAGCGTGCCGCCGAGGCCGATGCCAATGCTTTCGGACTCGGCTTCCTGCTGCCCGTGGTCGGGCGCGATGGCTGCTTGTGCGGTTCCAACGAGGCCGCCCAGCATTCCACCCAGGTTGCCGAGGGCGCCCAGCAAGCCGCCTTGTTCCGATTCCGCCTTCAGCCCAGTCGGCACGTCAGGGAAGTTCCCCGTGAGCGGCGCGACCGCCGGCCCCATGCTCGGGATTCCGGACATCGGGGTCGTGCCCATCGTGAGCCGGATTCCAGCGGGCCGAGCGCCTCGACGCTGAACGGGCCTTGCATTCCGAGGTTGGGGACACCGAGCGACTCCGAGAGTGAGATCGCGTCAGGGTCGCCGCGCTGCGCTTGCATGCCGGTCGCGAAGCCGGACAGCGACATCGGGGTGGCCGGCTGAGACCCCAGGTCGGCCATCGTCTCAGGAGTGAGGCCGTGCATCGTGCCGACATCGGCGACAGTCTCAGGCGCGTTCGGCGCGGCAACGCCGAGGTTGCCGCCGAGAACGCCGAACCCAGTCGGGCCAGTCAGTCCCTGCGGCGCCAATCCCATCTCTGCGGCGGCCTGCATGGCCGCAACGTTCGCGGCAATGGCGGGGCCGATCTGACCGCCCAAGGCCTCGGCCTCTGCCTGAGCCTCCATGGCCTGCTGTGCTGCCACGTTCCGATCGCGGCCGGTGTGGGCGCGGCCGGCGGTGCACCGAGCGGGTTGGTCGCCTGGACCTGATCGGGGACGGCTGGCCCGATAACCGGAGGACCAGTTATGTCCGCCACGGTCGGCACTGGCGGGCCAACGAGATCGGCAAACGTTGGGGCGACGGGCGGAATTTCCTGTGGGGAAATCGGGGCGGCAACAGTCTGAGTAGGGGTCGGGGCAACTGTTGGCACCGCCGGCGCTACACCGGTCGTAACCGGCGCCTCGCTTGGCGGGCCGAGCGGCGAAGCCGTGACCGGGCCGACCGGCGCCGTCCCCAGCGGGGCATCTCCACGTTGCGCCTGCATGCCCTGCGCAAAGGTCGCGACGTCCGCCTGCGTCGACAGGCTGTCCGACATGTCGGCCGTGCCGGCGACGGACCCGACGATGTTGTTGGCGATCGAGAGCGCGCGCTCGAGCGGCATCCCTTGCCGGACCAACTCGCTCGCGATCGCATTGCGTGCAACGATGGCTTCGGCCTCGGCTTGCGAGTAGCCGAGGCTCATCAGCTGCAAGACCAAGAACTCTTTGTCGTTCATTGTGCTGATCCGTCGCGCTGAGGCGGCTGCGATCGCGCCGTGGGCTCGATCGCTTCAGCCGGCTTGACCTGTTGGAGCGTGACGATGCGCGCGGCTTGCGCGCGCCGCCGCGGCGCGGGAACAACCGCAGCACTGGTGATGCGCCGTCCTGAACCGAACGCGGGTCATCGGCAGGCGCACGAAGTCGAATGATGAGGGACTGCTGTTCGGCGGCCGGCCGACGCGCGAAACGAAAGGTGGGCGCTGCGGCGCGCTCGCGCCCGTTCACTCGCCGTCGATGCGTGCCACCAAGCGGAAGCGTTCGCAGTTGAGCAGCATGTCGGGCGCGAACGTGCCCTGCCGCGAAAAGTACCTGCGGTGCGCCGCGCGCCAATACGCCAGGCTGCGGTCGCCCTCGCCCTCGTCGAACGCAAACGCCTGATCGACGTCGCCGAAACACCGCTGCGTGAGCTCGACCGTCTCGATCACGGCGCGCGGCCGGCCCGATCCGTCGAGCATGACCATCCGCTTGCCGACGTGGGTGGGCGAGCCTTGCGATGCCGCCCAGCAGGTGGCGCGCTTGAGGCCGCGCAACACAAGCTCGGCGAGCTCGTCGGCGAGCGCCGGATTATCGCCGAACGAGAATGTCTCGAGCTGCCGCCAGTCGGGCGGGGAGGCATCAGCCATAGGTGCGGACCCTCGCATCGAAGCCCTTGTGGCGTGGATCGCGCGCTCGACGACCCTGCGCTCCCTCCATCGATTGCGCAACGCGACTCGGGTCCGGCGGCGGAGCCCGTGTTCTCCTTAAAGGTGTATTTTTTGCCGCTGGCGTTGTGAGAACAAAACGTGTACACTCGGTCGCATGGAGTTACCCGGTGTCAGGCCGGGACGGCAAACCACAAGCTGCAGTCGTGCTCCCCATGCCGATGCGCCCGGCACTCGCTCTCCCCCTGCTGCTGGCCATGACCGAGCCGGCGCCGGCGGTCGACGCCGAAAAGTTGGTGATTGGAAACAACCCGATCCAGAAGCTCATACAGACCGGGCAGCCGGTATTCTTCGGCCCGTCGCCATCCGGCTTGCCGCCGTGGGATCCCGCCGCTGCTGATCCGCCGCTGAGCGCCGACGAGCACATCCGCAACGGCGTCACGCTCACCCCCGAACAATGCGCCGAACTCACCTCCGCGGTCTGGCTGCGGGTGCGCGAGCGCGATTTCTGCATCCGGTACTGGCTTTCGACGGCCGGCGGTCGCGAGGAAGAAGCCCTGGTTTTCCTGCACGGCGACGTTGGCGGCCTGATCGACGGCAAGCTGCGGCTGGTCGATGCCGCGCGCGCGATCACGGCGGCGAGCGCGCAGCGCAATGCCGATGCGTCCTCGCGCACCTACCGCGGACCTTATATCGCAATCGGACGGCCGGGCGCGCTCGGCTCCTCCGGCCACCACGTCAACGACCGGCGCACCTGGCTGGAGTTCCAGGTGATTGACGCGGCGCTTGACGCCATCAAGGCGCGCCACGGATTCTCGCGTTTGCATCTGGTTGGGCATTCGGGCGGCGGCCACACCGTTGCGGCGCTGGCGCGGCGGCGCGACGACATCGGGTGCGCCGTCATGGCCTCCGCAGCGCTATCGGTCGCGACCTGGCATCGCCTGAAAGGCCAATCCTACTCGCAGGCCGTGCGTCCGCTCTACGATCCGATCGACCACGTCGGATTGATGCAGCCCCGACCGGGCCTGCGGCTGATCGTGTTGTCCGACCCGGACGACAAGGCGGTGCCGTTCGCGGCGCAGCGCGAATATGTCGAGCGCGTGCAGGCGCGCGGGCTCGCTATTCTCCACATCACGGCGACCGCCCCCGACGAGCTATCGCACAACCTTGCCGCACCAGCCATCAGGCTCGCCACCGATTGCGCCGGCGGCGTCGACGATCACACCTTGCTCGCGCGCTACTGGACCAAGCCCGTCGCGGCGCTGGTCGCCGCCAAACCAGCCAATGACCGGCCCGCGACGGCGAGTTGCAACTCGCTCTCGCTGATCGGATCGCGGCTACTTTCGAATTGCACCCCGGAATGGCCGCCGGCTGCGGCTTCCGTTCGCGGCGATCGGCTGCCGATTGCCGCGAGCCGGGCACCGAATATCGCGGAGCGCGGCGATCGCGCGGACCGCAAGATCGCGATCGAAATCCCGCCGCCCGCAGTCCGCGCGCCGGCGGCCGAGCCGCCCGCGCCGCCGGCCAGTGCGCGCGCGCCGCGCGCCGAGACGCCCCTGCACGGCACGCGCACGCTCGAAGCCGGCCTGCGCGCCGACGAGGCGCAGTGCAAGGCGCTTGCGAGCGCGCTGTGGCTGGGCATCGGCGACAAGAACTTCTGCGTGCGCTACTGGGTCGGATGGCCGGACAAGGCCTTGCCCGCCGAGGCGTTGGCGGTTTTCTACGGCGACATCGGGCGGCGGCGGGAAGGCAAGATCGAGCTGCACGAGGCGGCCGCGCGCCTCACCGACGCGGCGGTTCAGCGCCACGTCGAGGCGGTGGCGCGCCGGGCCGGCGGGGTCGCCTTCGTGGTCGGACGGCCAGGCACGTTCGGCTCATCCGGCAGTCACCTGCGCGACCGCCGGACGCTTACCGAGGTGCGCGTCATGGCGGCGGCGCTTGACGCGCTCAAGGCGCGCTACGGCGTCAGCCGATTCCATCTCACCGGCCAGTCGGGCGGCGGCCACACCGTCGCGGCGCTGGCGCAGATGCGCGGCGATCTCGGCTGCGCGGTGATCGCCTCCGGCAGCCTCTCGCTCATTACCATGCAGCGCGACGCCGGCCTCCCGATGGTCGGCGAACATTCGCTCTACAACCCGCTTGATCACGTGCCCGGCATGCGGCGGCGGCCGGACCTGCGCCTGATCGTGGTGTCGGACCCCGACGACAAGGTGGTATCGTTCCGCTCGCAGCGTGAGTTCGTCGAGCGCGTGCGCGTGCGCGGCCTGCCGATCTTGCATATCACCGCCACGGCCGCGCGCGCGGACAAGAACTCCCACGATCTGCACGTTGTGGCGCTGCGCGTCGCGGCGGCCTGTGCCAAGGGCGCCGACGACGCAGCGCTGGTCACGCGCTTCCAGGACAAGACCGTCGAGACGTCGGCAGCGCCGGTGCGACGCGATCACCCACAGCCGCCGGCGCCTGCGAGTCCAGCAAGCCGCCGGAATTGAGCGGTAATTAAATCCTGCCGGCACCTTTGCGACCGCACTTGTTTCGGTGAGCGGCGCAATGACCGGATTGCTCTCGGGCGTGCCGGCGCTCGCAACCGTCCAGGGAATCCGCTAGGCTGCTTTGCGTCATCGGCCGACTGCCGTGGGCTTGGCGGTGATTGGAGAAAGCACCGGCACTTGCGCCCGCCCTTCTCGGTTGGTGGGAGCGCTTTCGTGCCGACGAGGTACGTCAAGGATATCATCGTTGACCCCGCAACCGCCGCGCTCATGAGCAAGGCGTTCGAGGGGGCTTTGGCCAAGCTCAGCGAATCCAGCATCGTCTATCCTGGGGCCAGGCGGAATGGGCGCGCGAGACCTTGGCGCTCCGCATCATAGAAACGGTCAGCAGCGCAACCTCGAGCGCGTTCGCGATGACGCGCTGCTGCATCTGGCGCAGGCGAAGCCTCCGCCGGGCTCCGCTTGAGCTCCTGCGCGCGCTCGACGGCGGGCAACGCGCCGCCGTTCTAGCGATGTAGTTTGAGCACGGCGTAAACGGCATCGCTCGCAGGCGTTGGGATGCCATGCGTGCGGCCCAAGCGCGCGCACTTTGCCGAAGAGCCAATCCAGCTCCAGTCGGAGGGCCATCGAGGCCTTCCAGCCGGGCTCGATCTCGTTGGCGGCGAATCCCATCCGCTCGTCGAGAAGGCCTGGATCGCCGTTTCAGCTCGCCGAGATCCTGTCCTGGCGCCGCTCACGGACGCGACGTCGCGGGCGTAAGCCGTCAAACATTGACAGCGCAATTTCGCCTTCGCATCATTGCAATTTTGGTGAGCGGTCAAACCGAATGCAATCGTTCTAGGAAATTGCGGTGCACGAGGGGGCGGCATGGCAAACCGGATCATCGTGCTATCGGACGGCACCGGCAATGCCGCCGCCAAGGTTTGGCGCAGTAACGTCTGGCGCGTCTTCGAGTCGCTCGATCTCACCGCCAACGACCAGGTTGCGTTCTACGACGACGGCGTCGGCACCTCCGCCTTCAAACCGCTGGCGATCCTCGGCGGCGCCTTCGGCTGGGGCCTCAAGCGCAACGTCCTCGACCTTTATCAGTTCATCTGTCGCCACTATGACAACGGTTCGGAGATCTACGCCTTCGGATTCAGCCGCGGTGCGTTCACCGTCCGTGTCCTTTTGGGATTGGTCGGGCATCAGGGCGTCGTGCGCTTCAGTTCCGAGGCCGAGCTCAACCGCCGGGCCAGAGCGGCTTATCGCGCCTATCGGGCGGAGCGCTACCGCACCCTGCACGGCTTCGAGGCCGTCTTCCGCGGCCTTCGCAATGCTTTCGTCAACCTGAAGAACCGCGTCAGGCGCCATGCCCCCTACCGCCGCGAGGACAACCGGGAGGTCACCGCGATCCGCTTCGTCGGGGTGTGGGACACCGTTGCCGCCTACGGGCTGCCGATCGACGAGATGACGATCGGGGTCAGCAAATACATTTGGCCGCTGGAGCTGCCCAACCGGACGCTCTCGCGCAAAGTGCAGCGCGCCTGTCATGCGCTGGCGCTCGACGACGAGCGCACGACTTTCCATCCGCTGTTGTGGACGGAGTCGACCGAGAAGCCGCGCCCCGCCGGCGACGTGACGCCGCTCGAGGCAGAACGCATGAGCCAGGTCTGGTTCCCGGGCGTGCACTCCAATGTCGGCGGCGGTTACCCGGACGACCGGCTGGCGCATGGCCCGCTCTACTGGATGATGCGCGAAGCCGAGAAGTGCGGCCTGCGGTTCAAGGCGCCGCCGAAGCTCGATCCCGATGCGTTCCTGCGCGCCAAGTCATCGCGCGACAAGGACGGCCGGCTGTACGATTCGCGCCAGGGCCTGGGCGGCTACTATCGCTACGGCCCGCGCAAGATCCAGGACCTCAACCACGCCAAGTTCTCGAACAACGAAGGCGATGCGGTCGAGGTCGATCTTCCCAAGATTCATGCAAGCGCGTTCGATCGCATCCGCAGCGGCAACGTCTACGCGCCGCTTGGCTTGCCGGCGCGCTATGCGGTGGTCGATGACAACAACAAAGTTCTGACCGGGGCCGCCAACCCGTTCGAGACACCGCAGCAGGCCGAGGCGCGCGCCAACGCGCAGGAGCATGTGTGGAACCTGGTCTGGTGGCGGCGCGTCGTCTACTTCCTGACGGTCATCGCCTCGGTCCACCTCGCGCTGTTCCCGCTCTTCTACAGGACCGATAAGGCCGCCGAGCATTCCAGCAACATCGGTTGGGTTTCCCAGCTGTTGCGCACCATCGAATCCGTCCTGCCCGGCTTTGCTGGCTGGTGGATCGACTCGTTTGCCGCCAACCCGTGGCGGTTCGTGATCGGCGCCGCCTTTGTCGCCGGCTTCATGTATGTCGGCATCCGGCTCGGACGGCAAATCGCCGATGACATGCACAAGCTGTGGCGCGACGCTCCGACCAGCGCCGCGCTGCCGACCGATCCGGTCTACAGGCTGCGCACCAGCAGGGAGTGGCGCTCGTTCATCGGGTTCATGAAACGGCGGTTCTTTCCCGCCGTCTCGGCCCTGGTCATCGTCTATTGCGCGCTGGCGCTGGTGAGCCAGGCAAGCTTCAGGCTCTGGGACAATGCCGGCTGGTTCTGCCGCAACAGTGCAGCGCCGCTGAAGAATCCAACCAATCGCCCCCAGGTCCTGGCGCAGTTCTCGATCGATCAGCTGTGCTTTGCGACCGGCATCGAGCTGGTGCAGGGCGAGCGCTATGTCGTCAAGCTTACGCGTGATCCGCCGGCGGAGCCGTGGAAGGACGGCAGCTTCCTCAGAGGCGACGCCGTCGAAGTCGACAACATCGCTGGGTTCGAGGTCGCCGAGCTCGATGGCTTCTGGGCGCGCGCCGGCATGTACGCTGACATCCCCTGGCGCCGCGTGCTTTCGCGGCCCTGGTTCCGTCCGACCGTGCGGATCGGCAACAAGGGCAGTGACGAGTATTACATGGACCCGCCGGCCGCGACGCCGCTGCGCAAGACCAAGGACGAGGAGGTGACCTTGACCTTGCGGCCCCGGCGCACCGGCGAGATGTTCCTGTACGTGAACGACGCCGTCATCGGGGTGCCGGGACTGGCCGGCATGCTCTACAGGCGCAACGAAGGGAAGGCGACGGTCTCGGTGTGTCACGACCGGCCGTTCCGCTCGTGCGAGGAGGCGAGCGGCCGGCCGTAACTTGAGCCGCTTTATGCGACCACGTTGCCGCGAGCCAAGTTGATCAATCGCGGCAGCGCACTGGCGCCATGCAGAGCCGGCATTGCAGCAATTCCTTCACAGTTCGGTGAATGCCCCGGTTGCGGGGGAAAACATCAATGGTCGCCCCAAGGCGCGGGGAGTAAGGTGTCCCCTGCCGGTCCGGGACGCGCACGCGAAGGCCGGAAGGCCTCAGCGCCCCGTCCCTCGGCCGGATGCTCCGGCAGCAGTCTTGTCATCACGCATGACGAGAACGAAGTCCGGCTTGTGCCGGCGAAGCTCGCTTCGCCGATGACCGCAGGATCGCGGTCACCACTCACCGCGCTCGTCGAGAATTGGGACGGCGCGTCGATCCGAGCTCCGCCGTTCGCTCCAATGCAACGCCGATCCCGGGAGGCCGTATCCATGACCCAGAAACCGAAGAGTCGTCGTGAAGTTCTCAAGACCGCTGCCGCGTTCTCGGCCGCGGCCTCGTTCGCCAAGATCGGGACCATAGACGCCGCTGCGGCACCTGCGGCCAACAAGGACGCGCTAGGTGCGATCGATCAAGCCCTGCGCCAGGCGGCGGACACCAAGGACGTAGCCGGCGTCGTCGCGATGGCGGCGACCGATAGCGGGGTCCTGTATGAGGGCGCCTTTGGCAAGCGCGATCTCGTCAAGGGTTCGGACATGACGCCCGATTCCGTGTTCTGGATCGCGTCGATGACCAAGGCGATTACCTCCGCTGCCGCGATGCAACTGGTGGAGCAAGGCAAGCTCGAGCTCGATCAGCCCGTGGGCTCATTGGTGCCCGAACTTTCCGCGCCGCAGGTCCTGGAGGGTTTCGACGCCAAAGGCGAGCCCAAGCTGCGGGCGGCGAAGCGGCCGATCACGCTGCGTCAGTTGCTGACCCATACGGCCGGGTTCACCTACGACATCTGGAACGCGGATACCGGCCGCTATGCAAAGCACGCGCAGCTGCCCGGCATCATCAGCTGCAAGAACGCGGCCTTGAAGACGCCGCTCGCGTTCGACCCGGGCGAGCGCTGGGAGTACGGCACCAACATCGATTTCGTCGGCAAGGCGGTCGAGGCGGCGGGCGGCCAATCGCTCGATGTCTACCTGCGCCAACAGATCTTCAAGCCGCTCGGGATGGCCGACACCGGCTTCATCATCGGTCCCGACCAGCGCACGCGCCTCGTCAGCGTGCACGCGCGCAAGCCGGATGGGTCACTCGAACCGATCGAGTTCGGGGTGCCGCAGGATCCCGAGTTCTTCATGGGCGGCGGCGGCCTGTACGGCACGGCGCGCGACTATCTCGCCTTCCTGCAGATGCTCATGCACGGCGGCAAGTTCAACGGAGCCCAGGTGCTGCGGCCCGAGACGGTGGCGTTGATGTCGCAAAATCACATCGGCGCCCTCAACATCGGCGTCATGCGGACCACGGCACCGGATGCATCGCTGGACGTCGACCTGCCTGCGATGTTCCCCGGCCAGGATCTCAAATGGGGCTTGAGCTTCCTGATCAACACCAAGCAGGGGCCGGCCGGACGCAGCGCGGGCACCCTGAGCTGGGCCGGATTGGCGAACACGTATTTCTGGCTCGATCCTGCGCGGCGCGTCGCCGGCGTGATCCTCACCCAGAGCCTGCCGTTCGTCGATCCGCGCGCCATCCGGCTCTACGGGCAGTTCGAGAGCGGCGTGTACAAGGCGATCGGCGCGGCCTGACCGCGGGGCGACCGCTCAATCGCAAGGCCGCGCCCGCTCCGCCGGCGGGCGCGGCGCGCGGGCGTAGTGTCGGCTGCACGACATAGGAACGTGGGCACGATTTGGCCGTTCCCGCTTCTAGATTGGGCGAACTTGCGTCAGTGCCCGGTCAACCAGGAAAAGCCCGAGAGCGGCCAGGAGCCACAGGGTTGCCACGGTGATCTGCTGCCCTCTACCGCAGAAGAACAACCATCCCGGCTGTTCGCAGCAAGAAGGATAACTTTCGATGTGCGACTACAGTTTGCACTATGTCGCCAACCGACCGGCGAAGGTCGGAGACAAACTGGTAACGACAAGGTTCCGCGAGTCCGCCACACGCGGATTCGCGGCCGTTGGAGAGCCGAACGTGGCCGTGTGCCTGCTTCCCGGCACCGAGCTCGCGTTCGACCGCGAGGTGGATTGCGATCGTGGCTACGGTTTGCTGCCCCACCGGACCATCACCGCGAAGGTGGCGCGGTTCCGGCAGATCAACAGGGACCGGCCCACCAGCCATCGCGATGCGCTCGAGTTTCCGGACGGCCAGATCGTGTTGCTGACGAGCCTGTGGGAAGGCCAGCGCGCGACCGTGCTCCAGCTGCCGGCCTCGTCCACCGCCCGCGAGCCGGATCCGGAGGCACGCGCCGCCGTCAACGACCAGCCGGCGTTCTCGAACTGGGGTGTTTGACCGCATCGGCCAAGCCCGGTCGTTACCTGGTCGATAGCCGCCGCGTGATCCTGGGAAGCGGAACAGGTTCCGGAAGGGATCGCGCGCAAGGACAATGAGCCGGAGTGGGATGGCGACGCGAGCCGTCCCGCTCCAGCCGCGGGCTTGCCGCGGCCGCGGACTTGCGATTCGCCGGGCGGCGTGCCGGTTCAGCCGATTGCCGTTCGTCTTGCGACGCGGCCTGCCGCGCTCGCCTGGTGCGTCGCCGGGAGATAGCGATCGACTTGATTGCCTAGAGTCTTCAAGGAACGCGCCATCGCCAGCGGCACGATTCGCCGCCGGCTATGGCGTCCGACTGGCGAGACGCCGGCATCCCTCGGTACGGCGCCCGGTTGGCCTCTGCGCTCGCGCAGTCAGCCGAGACCGAGCTGCGCCGACATTGCGCAACCCCGGCCTGGAGCATGGGTTGTGGGAACTCGCGACGCAGGCTACACATCTGCCGCCGAAGCTGGCGCCCGCGCCGGTGCCATCTGCGCGGGGTATGATCGTTTGCGGCGGTGTGGGGGAGCGCGAGCAACGCACGTGGCCAAGCGCACATTTCGCATCGTTCTGGTCAAGCCGTCGCATTACGACGACGACGGCTACGTGATCCAGTGGTGGCGCTCCACGATCCCGTCCAACAGCCTCGCCAGCATGTACGGCCTGCTGCAGGATTGCGCGCGCGACCGCGTGCTGGGTCCCGAGGTCGACATCGAGATCGAGGCCTATGACGAATGCAACACCATCATCGACGTCGAGGGCGCGATCCGGCGCATCAAGCAGGCCGGCGAGGGAATGGTCGGCCTCGTCGGCGTGCAGTCGAACCAGTTTCCCCGCGCCCTCGACCTCGGCCGCCGCTTCCGCGCCGCGGATCTGCCGGTGGTGATTGGCGGCTTTCACGTCAGCGGCTGCATCTCGATGCTCCCCGAGCTGCCGCCGGATATCGAGGAGGCGCGCCGCCTCGGCATCATCCTGTTCGCGGGCGAGGGCGAAGGCCGCTTGGCCGAGCTGCTGCGCGACATCGCCGGCGGGCAACCGCAGGCGATCTACAATCACCTGCGCGACCTGCCCGGCCTGGAGGCGGCGACGTTCCCGATTCTCCCGCGCGGCATCGTCACCCGGGTTGCCGGGCATTACACCAGCTTCGATGCCGGCCGCGGCTGCCCGTTTCAGTGCAGCTTCTGCACCATCATCAACGTCCAGGGCCGCAAGTCACGCTACCGCACGCCGGACGACGTCGAGGCCATCGTGCGCGCCAATGCGGCGCAGGGCGTGACCCGCTTCTTCGTCACCGACGACAACTTTGCACGCAACCGCAACTGGGAACCGATCCTCGACCGCCTGATCGAGTTGCGCGAACGGGGCGGATTCAAGATCCGATTGCTGCTGCAGGTGGACACGCTCTGCCACCGTATTCCGCGCTTCATCGAGAACGCCGCGCGCGCCGGCTGCAACATGGTCTTCATCGGGCTCGAGAACATCAATCCCGAGTCGCTGATGGGGACCAAGAAGCGGCAGAACAAGATCTGGGAATACCGCGAGATGCTGCAGGCCTGGCGCAACGCCAAGGTGATGACCTGGGCCGGCTACATCCTCGGCTTCCCGGGCGACACGCCGGAGACGATCGCGCGCGATATCGAGATCATCAAGCAGGAGCTGCCGATCGATATCCTCGAATTCTTCTGTCTCACCCCGCTCCCTGGGTCCGAGGACCACAAGAACCTCTACCTGCGGCGGGTGCCGATGGACGCCGACATGAACAAGTACGACCTGGAGCACGTTTGCACCGCGCATCCGATCATGTCGGCGGAGGCGTGGACGGGCGCCTATCAGGCGGCCTGGCGGATCTATTACACCGACGCGCACGTGGAGACGGTGCTGCGCCGCGGCGCGGCCAGCGGGCTCAACCTCCGCAAGATCGTCGACGCGCTGACGATCTTCTCCGGCGCCACCCGGATCGAGAACGTGCACCCGCTGCAGTTCGGCTTCGTCCGCCGCAAGGTCCGCACCCAGCGCCGCTTCGGCATGCCGCTGGAAAGTCCGTTGATCTTCTATCCGCGCCGCGCGACCGAGGCGGCGGCCACGGTTTGGCGATGGCTGCGGCTGATGCGGCGCTACCGCGGCATCATGCGGCGCGTCATGGCCGACCCGGCGGCGGCCAACTACGTCGACGACGCGTTGCGGCCGCCCCGGCCGGACGACCACGAGCTGCCGCACTTCGTGCAGGTGTTCGCCGACAAGATCCCGAAGACCTACGGCGCCCCGACGCGCGAGGCGGTGCCTAGCTGACCGGAGAGTCGAGGAACCGCCGGCTATTCGCGCTCACAAGGCAACCCGCGCGTTGCGGCGAGGGGTCTCGCAACAGCTTCGGGCCGACCGGGCTACTTCACCCTCAAGTTCTCGGCCGAAGTCTTGCCGCGGTTGGCCACCTCCTCGTACTCGACCTGCTGGCCCTCGTTGAGCGTGCTTAGGCCGGCCCGCTCGACCGCAGAAATGTGCACGAAAATGTCGCGTCCGCCGCCGCCCTGCGGCTGAATGAACCCATAGCCTTTCGTTGGGTTGAACCATTTCACGGTGCCGGTAGCCATCAAGTCATCTCCAGAGTGCGTGTGTTTACGGCCAAGTGAACGCTATGCGACATGGCCGATGAGGGGGGTCCGCCCACACCTCACTCTTAGCCGGCAGCGGTACAAACCGCAAATAGAAATATCTATCAGTCTTCCCTGCGGTTGACGCGACAGGGATCATTTTTCGAGGAGCGGTCGGCGACAAACGTCAGCCGGACACCATCCTCGCCGTCGTGAAACTGGCCGTCGCCCTACCGGCGCTAGCGCCTACATCACCGCGGCATTGCGGAGCGATGGAAATGCACGATCTTCCAATCGGGCCCTTGCTTTGCAATGACGAAGGTCACCCGACCCGCGCGGGTGCCGCCCTTGCCGTTCATCGGAATCGGAATAGACTTTTGCGGTTGGGGCTCTCTTTCGACTCACCGCAAGGAGGCGAGACATGAAAGCGATCGTACTGGCCGTCCTGTTCGGCTTTGCCGTGACCGGCGGCGCCTATGCCGATACGTGCAAGCAGGATGCGACCGACAAGAAGCTGGCCGGCGCCGCGCTCAACAGCTTCATGAAGAAGTGCCAAAACGACGCCAAGGCGGCCTGCGAGGCCGACTCCAAGGAGAAGAAGCTCGCCGGCGCCGCCAAGACCAGTCACATGAAGAAGTGCGTCACCGACAAGGTCGGCGCCTGAGGCGAAGCCGGATTGAGCGCACCGCGCGCGGGCTCAGCCGCGTGATCCCGAAAAGTGGAAACCGGTTTTCGGGATCACGCGCTAAGAATGCGCTGGAGTTGAGATGGCGACTCGAAGTGAAACCGTACTGCCCTAGCATGAGTTCAATCACGGGAGGCAAACCCCCATGGCGAAGCGGACAACGCACCGGAGCACCAAGGGCACCAAGCTCTACGCCGTTCGTGACAAGGAAGGGCGCTTCAAGGACATCCAGACCTACAAGCGCGCGCATTCCGCCGACCTGCGGCGCAAGAGCAAGAAAGAGAAG
>Ga0114129_10001101_pt1 | contig 35510 bp, 35 predicted proteins | sample RhiMetdeltSRZDD1_FD_80071 | JGI IMG/M metagenome (GOLD analysis project Ga0114129, IMG submission 80071) | Populus rhizosphere microbial communities from Tennessee, USA - Rhizosphere MetaG P. deltoides SRZDD1 (version 2) (version 2) | ecosystem: Host-associated > Plants > Roots > Rhizosphere >...
AACGCGACCCCTGTTGCGAGGAAGAGGAAGTGCAGCAAGAACTTGACCATGCCCTTCCCCCACTGGTCGAGCGACTGCTTCGTCTCGATGTTGAAGAAGCCGATCAGGTAGATCACGAGGAGGACGGCGAAGAACGCGAGCACCACAGCCGTCGTCCGCGGAAAGCGCGGCGCTCCCCACTCGAACGCGAAGGCGATCAGGAACAGGATCGTCAGCACGTCGGCGATCCCGACGGCACCGCCGACGTTCCAGTAGACCTTCTCCCACGTCACGACGAAGAGCGTCGCGAGGAAGAGCGCGCCCGAGATCCTCATGCCGCGAGCCCTCGCAGCAGGTCGGCGAGCTCCTCGACCCGCGCGGCGCGCCCCAGCCGCTCGCGGTCGTCGGGCGACAGCGCCGTGCCGTCGAGCGTGCCGGCCCGCCACGCCTCGTGCAGCTCCGACAGCGCCGCGGTCAGAGCGGGCACGTCGTCGGGCGCCGCGACGACACCGGCACCCGTCTCGCGGATCAGATCGGCGGCGGCGCCTTCGGGGGGAACGGCCGCGAGGATCGGCCTCTCCGCGGCGAGATACTCGAACACCTTCCCCGACAGAACACCCTGTCCCCGTCCACCGGCGTCGGGGATGAGCAGGAGCAGCGCGTCGGAGTCCCGCTGCAGCGCCAGCGCCTCGTGGCGCGACACGTACGGGTGCAGCTCCAGACGGTCGCCGAGCCCGAGCGACTCGGCCCACTCGCGGTCGGCGACGCGAAAATCTCCGACGAAGCGGGCGACGACGTCCTCGAGGCCCGACTCCGCGAGTGCGGTCAGGAACGGCCGCGGATCGCGCCTGCCGAAGAAGCTGCCGGTATGCGTGATCCGGAAGCGGTCGCTGCGGCGGTACTCGAGACCGGCGAAGTCGTCGAAGTCGGCACCGTTCAGGATCGTCGTCACGACGCCTGCCGGCTCGAGCGTGAGCGCCTCGTCGGCGATCGCCTCCGACGCCGCCACGATCACGTCGGCCTGGCGCGCGACGAGCCGCGCGACGGACTCGCTCACCTTCTCCTTTGCGCGGACCGCCGCGCGCTCGACGCGGCGATGTGGGTGCGCAGCGATCGAGTCGCGCAGATCGGCGACCCAGCGCACGCCGGTCGCGCGCTTGACCGCGGCCCCGATCAAGTGCACGGAGTTAGGGGGCGAAGTCGTCAGAACGACGTCGATGCCCTCCGCGCGGGCGATGCGCACAGCTGCGGGTATCGCGGTGAGGTTCCACGTCACGTTCTCGTCGGGGACGAGCACTCGTCGTGAGAGGGAACGCGCCTGACGCGAGAGGCGGTCGAGCCCGCCGCGACCGTGCAGCTCGTCGGCGAGGCGCCGCGCGCGCGGGCCGAGGTAGCGCGCGCGATGGATCCAGGCCTGCGTCGGCGGCGCGAGCGCGGGGTCGGAGTGCAGCCACTTCGGATCGTCGGGCGCGAGCACGTGCGTTTCGATCCCGAGCGCCGGAAGGTGCGTCGCGAACTTCAGCGGTCGCTGCACTCCCCCGCCGCCGGCCGGCGGGAAGTACATGGTCACCAGCAGAAGCTTCATGTGCCGGGGCGATGGTAGAGCGCGTAGCGCGCGTCCTCGTATGCCAGCGGCCAGTGCGGGTCGACGTGGAAGCGGCTGCGGTCGACCACGAGCCAACCGGCGTGGTAGCGGTCGAGGAACTTCTGCTTGCCGGTGTCGAAGTAGTGGATGACGGCCAGGCGCCTGCCGGCGGGATCGTTCGCCGGCGTGTCCGCGACGTGCGCCGGCGGTGCGGCGGCGACGTAGACGGGCGCGTATGCGGAGATGCGGTAGCTCGTCTCCATGTCGGAGAAGACGACAGCCCGCTTCGGCACCTCGTGCCGCAGTGCCGCCAGCAGGCCGGGCGACAAGGCGTAGCGGTCTGGCCCGTCCGCGGCGCTCCAGTGCCGGAAACCGTGCACGGCGACCGGAAGGCAGAAGAGCAGCACCGCGAGCCCGGCGAGCGGGCCGACGCTGTCGATCCGGCGCCCGAGGAAGAGGCCGAGGCCGAGGGCGGCCAGACCGCCGAAGAGAGCGAGCCACGGTGCCCACGCCGGCCCGCCCACAGTCAGCTGCGACCCGAAGTCGCCCGGGTAGGCGAGCTGCAGGCCGATTCCCGCTCCGAGCGCAAGCGGCAGGACGAGCGGGCCGAGCAGACGGGTGAGCACGCCCGCCGCACCCGCAAGCGCGAATGCGAACGGGACGAAGCCGGCGAGTCGGCGCGCCTGCGAGACCGACACGGCGTCCGAGAAATGCGGGAACACCCAGACGAGCAGCTCGATGACGAGGATCGCCAGCGTGCCGCCGAGCACGAATGCGGCCCAGCGCTGCCGCGCCGCGAGCGCCGCAAGCGGCAGGAGCACCAGGGCGGCGACGGCGATCGCGCCGCCGCGCGAGACGACCTCGGGCCGCAGCGCATAGCGGTGCAGCGAGACGACGTGCAGCTCGTCCGCGTAGCGGCCCAGCGCGCGGCGCAGCTCGCCCGCCGACGGCGACTGCGACTTCGTCTCGCGGACGATCGGCAGCAGCCACGCAAACGCCGCCGCGACCGGTACGTAGAGGCAGGCGAGCGCGGCGGCGGTGCTGCGCACGTCGCGTCGCGTGAGGACCGCGCGCGCCACGCCGAATCCGACGAGCAGGATCCCGAGGAAGACGGCCGTGCTCGCGTGGACGAGGAAGACCTCGACGCCGGCGGCTCCGAGCGCGAGCCCGAGCGACCGGCCCGGATGGCGCAGGAAGAGGAAGAAGAGCGTGAGCGTGGCCGGCACGAGTACGTAGCGGTCGACGGTGCCGGGTTGCGCGAGCAGCTTGTAGGAGCCGCCGTGTCCAGGTGCGAAGGCCGCGGCCGTCACGGTCGCGGCAAGCACGCCGAGGCCGAGCCAGGCCGAACGGAAGAGCGCGACACCCGATTCGTACACGACCGCAAACGCGATCGGCACGACCGCGCTCGGCTCGTGCAGCATCACCTGCGTCGGGTCGACGCCCGCGAGCTTCGCGACGAGCGCGAGAAACGCGTGCCAGAGCGGGAACGCGTAACCGGGATGGAGACCCCCGTCGCGGAACTCGTCCACGGTGCGCAGGTGGAGGTCGCCGAGCTCCACGAGCTTGCGGACCCGTGCCAGGTGGAAGAGCGCGTCGCCGTTGACCGCCCCGGCGACGTGCCACAGCAGGACGCCCAGCACGAGCCCGGAGAAGGCGATCGCGAGCGTGTCCCACGCCGGCGGCCCGGACACGACCCGGAGCGCGAACGGCAACGCGACTGCCGCGACGACGGCTAGGACGACGAGCGCCAGCCAGATCGACCCGTGCACGATGAAGACGAGCGCCAACGCGGGCGCGAGCACCCCGAGCCCGAACACGACGCTGGCGGAGGCTCCGCGGAGCCGCAACGCACGAGCGACGAGCGAGCCGGGCAGCAGCAGGACGAACGTCGCTGCAACCAGCCGAAGCCAAAGGCCGAAGCCGTCGGCGGGAAAGAGGCGCGCGAGCCCCAGCAAGGGCAGCGCGAGGAGGAGAACGGGCGCTCCTCTAGCGCCGCGGCGCAGTTCCCACACGGCCGTTCCAGTCGTCAGCGAGCTCGCGGAGGCCGGGACCGGTCACGCGCCACGCGTCGCGCGTGTGCAACAGCATCCGACGCGCGCTCCGGTGGGCGAGGGGCGCAACAGCCGCGCGCAGCGCGTACTGCCCCCCGGTTGCGAGCGCGGCGAGCCGCGCGCCGACGCGGCCGTGGTGCTTCTGCCAGTACCGGTGGCGGCTCCGCCACATCTCGTTGATGCGGCGCTCGGGGATGTCCGCGCTGAACTGCGACTCGTGATGGACGACGGTCGCGTCGGGGAAGTAGTGCACCTCCCATCCGGCCTCGTGCAGCCGAAACTGCAGGTCGACCTCCTCGGAGTAGAGGAAGAAGTCCTCGTCGAACAGACCGGCCTCGTCGAGGGCGTCGCGGCGCAGAACGAGCGCCGCGCCCATCACCCAGTCCACCGCGTGCGGCCGCTCGCCGTGCGATTGCTTCACGCCGAGCCTCCCGACGGTCAGCAGGCCGAGCGTGCTGACGAGGGGTGTCGGGAAGCGCCAGGCAGAGTCCTGCTGACGGCCGTCGGGGTAGACGAGCCGTGGGCCGAGCGCGGCGACGCGGGGGTGCGCATCGAGGTACGCGACGATCCGGTCGAACGCCCAGTCGCCCGCCGTCGTGTCCTCGTTGAGGACGTAGACATAGCGGCTGTCGGTCGCCCGAATGACGGTGTTGTGGTTCGCTCCGAAGCCGGCACGACGCTGCTGCGCGATCACGCGCACCTCCGGGAACCGCTCGTGCACAGCCTCGGCCGAGCCGTCCTCCGACGCGTTGTCGAGCACGACGATCTCCGCGCCGGCGCCACGCAGCGTCTCCAGGCACGCGAGCAACAGCTCGCGGCTCCCTGTGTTGACGATCGAGACCGAGAGGTCGGTCAACGCGCGAGGCCGCGCGCAACGAGCGCCTCGCGAGCCGCGTCCACCGAATCCTCGGCTTCCCGGCCCTCGAGCCACTCGAGCAGGTCCTGCACGCCGGCCTCGAACGGGATCTCGGCGCGGAAGCCGAGCAGCTGCTGCGCAAGCGCCGGATCGGCGTAGCAGTGGCGGATATCCCCTGCCCGGTACTGGCCGACGACCTCGGGCTCGATCTCCTTGCCGAGGCCTCGCGCGATCGTCTCGGCGACGGCGACGATCGACGTGGGGACACCGGTGCCGACGTTGATCGTCCGCCCGTCGGCCCCGTCACTTGTCAGCGCGAGCGCGCAGCAGCGCGCGATGTCGCGGACGTCGATGAAGTCGCGCGTCTGGTTGCCGTCCTCGAACACGAGCGGCGCCCGCCCGTTCAGCAGCCGTGAGGAGAAGATCGCCGCGGCGCCGGTGTACGGGTTCGAGAGGGACTGCCGCTCGCCGTACACGTTGAAGAAGCGCAGGGCGACGGCGGGAACGCCGTACGCTGCACCGACCGCAAGGAACATCTCCTCGTGGTCGCGCTTGTTGATCGCGTAGATCGACGTCGGGCGCAACGGCTTCGTCTCGGACGTCGGCTCCGGCTCGAGTGGCATTCCGTCGTCTCCCAGCACCTCCCACTCCCGCGCGGCGAGCTGCTCCTCCGCCCGCAGCCACGGCGCCAGGCCCGACTCGCCCGTGCGCGGATTGCGGTACTGCCCCTCGCCGTAGATCGACATCGACGAGGCGACGAGGAGCTTCCGAATTCCGTCGCGGCGCTCGAGCACCTCCTCGAGGACGACGGCCGCGCCGAGCGCGTTGATCGACGTGTAGCGCTCGATCTCGTACATCGACTGGCCGACTCCCACGGCCGCGGCGAAATGGACCACGGCGTCGACGCCGTCGAGGGCGCGCCCCACTGCGTCACGGTCGCGCACGTCCCCCGTCTGCAGCTCGACGTCCGGGTCGAGGTACTCCGGCCGCCCGCCCTGCGGGTGTACCTGCGCATCGAGGTCGTCGAGCGCCCGCACCTCGTGGCCGTCGGCCAGCAGCCGGTCGGCGAGATGCGAGCCGATGAAGCCGGCGCCGCCCGTGATCAACACTTTCATGGCGCGCGTGAGGCTACCTCAGGTCGATCCCTGCGCAGGTTCTCCACAGCGAGGATGACCGCCCCGGGAAGGGCAAGCGCGACCGTCACCACGAAGAACAGGAATCCGGTCGCGACGGCCTTCTCCTTGTCGACACCGAGCTGGCCGAGGAAGCTGACGAAGAACGCCTCGCGCACCGCGATCCCGTTGACCGTGAACGGCACGAGCAGCACGAGGAAGAGCAGCGGGCCCATCACGTAGTACGGCCGAGGCGAGAGGTCGACGCCGACGGCCTTCCCGCCCATCCAGATCGCGAGCACGCGCACGGCCTGGACGACGAGCGTCAGCAGGAAGATCCACACCATCAGCCGCACGTGCCCGCGGAAGACGTGCACGCCCTCGTAGAACGACCGGAGCGGCCGCTCGAGCTTCACGCGGCGCAACAGCGGCACGAAGCGGCGCAGCACCCCGCGCATCCGGTGCGAGAAGAAGAGCACGGCCAGGACGATCGTCCCCACCACGAAGACGCCCTCGATCCAGAGGTACGGGCCGACGTCGTACCGGCCGATCGCCAGGGCGAACCCGATGGCGGCGAGCGTGAGCGTCGCGACGCCGCCGAGCGCACGCTCGAGGATGACTATGGCGCTCATGTCGCCGAGCCGGCCCGGATGTCGTCGCGAGCTCTCGAAGATGCGCGACGCGTCACCGCCCACCGCGCTCGGCAGCACCTGGCCCGCCGTGTACGACACGAAGTACGCGCGGGTGCACCAACGGAAGCTCTCGCTCACGCCGCGCGCTGCGAGCAGGCGCTGCCACCGCCACGCCATCGGCGGCACGCCGCCGATCATGATCGCGATCGCCCCGAAGAACCAGCCGAGCTGGGAGTGCAGGACGATGTCGATGGTCTTGCGGACGTCGAGCTGCCAGAGGATGTAGGCGAGACAGCCGCCGGTGATCAGGAGCGTCAGGGCGAGCCTGATCGCGGTTCGCCGTTTCACGAAGTGAAGCGCTCGTGCACGCGGTGCAATGCGGCGATCACATCACCGATGTCGTCGTCGGAGTGGGCGGGCGACAGCGGCAGGGACATGATCTCGTCGCCGGCGCGCTCGGCGATCGGCAGCGGCGGCTGCTCCGGGAAGCGCTCGCGGTAGTAGGTCAGCTTGTGCACCGGCAGAAAGTGGATGGAGGTCGCGATGTTCTCCTCGCGTAGCGCGCGCTGGTACCCGTCGCGCGTCGCGCCCGCCCGCTCCGGATCGACGCGGACGATGTAGAGATGGAGCGCGTGCAGGTCCCGCTCGTCACGCGCAAGCGGCGTGATCCCGTCGAGATCGCCGAGCGCCTCGTCGTAGAGCGAGAACTGACGCTGACGGATCTCGCGGTGCTTGTCGACCTTGTCGAGCTGGCAGAGCGCGATCGCGGCCAGCACGTCCGAGAGGTTCGCCTTGTACCCCGGCACCGGAATGTCGTAGATCGAGCCATCGCCGCGCCGCATCTGCCGCAGGTCCAGCACGGCCTGCGCGACGTCGTCGCGGTTCGTGGAGATCAGCCCGCCCTCGCCCGCCGCGATGTTCTTCGTCGCGTAGAGGGAGAAGCACGTCGCGTCGGCGATCGAGCCGACCTTGCGGCCGCGATAGAAGCTCTCCGCGGCATGCGCCGCGTCCTCGACCACCGGCACCCCGAGCGCCGTCAGGGGGTCGAGGTCGGCCGGCTGGCCGGCCAGGTCGACCGGTAGCACGGCCCTCGTCCGGTCCGTCACGGCGTCGGCCGCGCGCGCCGGATCGATGTTGAGGTCGTCCGCACGGACGTCGACGAAGACCGGCGTCGCCCCCGTGTGCACGATCACGTTGGCCGTCGCGGGCCAGGTGATCGGCGTCGTGATCACCTCGTCGCCCGGCCCGACGCCGAGCGCCACGAGCGAGAGGTGCAGCGCTGCGGTGCCCGAGGCGAGCGCGAGCACGTGCTCGGCCTCGAGGAACTCCTTCATCCGCTCCTCGAGCCTGGCGGCGCTGGGGCCGCTCGTCAGCCAGCCGGAACGCAGCGTCTCGGTGACGGCGGCGATCTCCTCGTCGCCGATCGCCGGCGGCTGGAAGCCCAGCATGGTGGTGCGGCGCATTTCAGACGAGAGCTTCGACATCGACCTCGAACCGAATGATCCCTTCCGCTCGACCGGCGCGTTCGAGCGCCTCGTCGCGGCTGTCGCCCACGGCCAGGACCGCCCCGGCACGGTCGGCTCCGCGCCGCAGCCCGCCGAAGCGGTGCCCGGGACGCCGGTAGATCCGGATCCCGCGGATCCCCTCGAGTGCAAAGGCCTCCTCGACGCCGGTGACCTCGCGCAGCTCGCCCGGCGGCGCGACGAGGAAGCGAACGCACGCGCCGCCGACCTTGGCGACGGGCGACAGGGCTGTCGCGGGGACCTCCTCGCCCAGCGCGGCCGACAGCGCCTCGCCGTTCAGATCGACGCCGAGCGCGACGCGGCAGAGCTCCGCGTCATGCCCGCCGCCCAGGCGCGCCGCGAGCTCGCCGACACGCGGACCGTCGGGACCGACGAGGACCTGGGTGTAGCTCGGGCCGTTCTCGATCCCGACCGCACGGGCGGCCGACGAGGCGGCCTCGACGGCGGCGCCGATCTCCGCCGGCTCCAGCTCGCTCGGCCAGACGTGCGTCAGGGCGACGCCGAACGCCGGGAGCGGGGCGGTCAGCCGGTCCGTGACGGTCAGCGGGGAGAAATGGCCGCCGACGGAGAAGGCGTTCACGGTCACCTCCCGGCCCGGCACGAGCTCCTCGACGAGCAGCGTGGCGCTGCGCGACGCGTCGAGCGCCGTCCGCACCGCCTCCTCCACCTCGCCGGCGGAGCCGACGAGCGTGAGCCCGCGCTGCCCCTGCCTGTCGGGAGCCTTCACGACACACGGAAATCCGATGCGCTGGGCGGCCTCGGCTGCCTCGGCGGCGCCGGAGCACACCACGTACTGGGGCTGCGGGACGCCGGCCTCGGCGAAACGCTCGCGCTGTCGCAGCTTCGACGTCGACAGCATCGCGGTCTCCGGGGAGATCGGATGCGGCAGGCCGAGGCGCTCGGCGACGCGCGCCGCGATCGCGACCGGCCAGTCGATCCCGGGCGCGATCAGCCCGTCGACCCGCTCGGCACCGGCGAGGCGCTCGATGCTGGACTCGTCCTCGGTCGAGACGATCGCGCGCCGGTCGGCGTACCGGAAGCCCGGCGCCGACGGCTCGCGGTCGAGGGCGATCACGTGCAGCTCGCGTGCCCGCGCCGCGGCCAGGAGGCCGAGCTGCGCCGGTCCGGCGCCTAGGACGAGGAGACGCTTGCCCTGGTCTCGCTCTGGAGGATCCCCCGCCACCACGCCTCATTGTCGCGGTACCACGCGATGGTCCGCGCGAGACCCTCCTCGAACGACGTGCGCGCCCGCCACCCGGTCAGGCGCTCCATCTTCTCGATCGAGCCGATGTGCCGGTCGACCTGGCCCGGACGCTCGGTCACGTGAGCGCGCAGCTCGCGCGGCTTGCCGAGCGCGCCGAGCACCGCGTCTGCGATGTCGTTCACCGAGATGTCGTTGCCGGTCGCGACGTTGAGCACTTCGCCGGCGACGTTCTCGAGCGGCGCCGCGATCACCGCCTCGATCGCCTCGGCGTCGTCGTCGACGTAGAGCCAGTCGCGGCTCGCGTGCCCGTCGCCGTGGATCGTCAGCTGCTCGTCCTGCAGCGCCTGCGTGATGAACCTCGGGATGACCTTCTCCGGATGCTGGCGCGGCCCGTAGTTGTTGAACGGGCGGACGATCACGATCGGGAGCCCGTAGGTGACGTAGTACGCGTACGCCAGCCGATCGGCGCCCGCCTTCGTCGCCGCGTACGGGCTGCGCGGCTTGAGCGGATGCTCCTCGTCCATCGGCGCGTAGTCGGCGGTGCCGTACACCTCACTCGAGGAGAAGAGGATGAAGCGCTCGACCGGCGCCTCGCGGATCGCGTCGAGGAGGATCTGCGTGCCCTCGACGTTCGTCGTCACGAACTCGCGCGCTCCCTCGTCGATCGACTTTTCGACGTGCGACTCGGCTGCGGCGTTGACGATCACGTCAACCTCGGCGACGACGTCGCGGACGAGCTCGGCGTCGCGGATGTCCCCGTGCACGAAGGAGAGCCGCTCGTGCGACATCGCGCCGCTCAGGTTGTCGAGATTGCCCGCATAGGTCAGCGCGTCCAGCGACACCACCTCGTACGGCGTCTTGGCCAGGAGGTGATGGATGAAGTTCGACGGGATGAAGCCCGCGCCGCCGGTTACGAGCACGCGTTTTGCCATGTGCCGCAGCAGGTTACGTGTTTCGATACACAACACCTCCGGGAACCTCCACCTAGACTCGAGGTCGCCCCTTTGACCAGAGACTTCACGCAGAGCCCCGTCCGCGTCGTGATCGTCGACGATCACCGTCTGTTCGTGGACGCGCTCGCTTTGCTCCTCGGGCACGACGAGCGCCTCGACGTGATCGGGACGGCAAGCGACGGCCCGACGGCGATCGACCTCGCCGTCGACGGCAACGCCGAGGTCGCCGTGATCGACGTCCGGATGCCGGAGGTCGACGGGATCGAGACCGCCAAGCGCCTGAAGAAGCGCAGCCCCGAGACGAGCGTGATCCTCGTGACGGGCCTCGACGAGCCTCAGATCGCGGTCCAGGCAAAGGAGGCCGGCGCCGTCGCCCTGCTGAAGAAGGGCGCGCTCCACGATCAGCTGAAGGAAGCGATCATCGCAGCGGCGTCCTCACGCCAGCTGACGAAGAACTAGCGCTTCACCGCCCGAGCCCAGAAGGCAGGGAGGCGCACTCGAAGTGCGCCTTCGTCCGCAATGCGCCTGTGCAGGCGCTGGAGCGCGCAGCGATGGCGCCCCACGGAGAAGCCGTCGACGGTCCACGGGATCATCCGCAGATACCACGCAAACGCGCCGACATCCGCAAAGGACGTCGTCTCCGCTCCTTCGCCGCCGTCTACGCATTCCAGGCCGACTCGGGCGAGCTGCGCGGTGGCCAGCTCCAGGTCCCAGCGCGCCCTGCTCGTCCGCGGCACGCCGAGCGCGTCCTCGAAATCGCCGTAGTCGCCGCCGACTTGCTGCGTCAGAAAGACGCCGCCCCCCGCCAGGACCCGCGCGACCTCGCGCGGCACGTAGGCGGCGTGACGCGCGGTCACGAGCTCGAAGGACCGGCCCTCGAACGGCAGCGAAGGCTCGCCACCGCCCTGCTCGACGTTGTCGGGGACGGCGTCGGCGGCCAGCACCTCGACGCCGAGTGGCCGCAGACGCTCGCGGGCGACGTCCACGTTCGGCGGCCAGCTCTCGGTCGCGACCGTTAGTCGCGAGCGGACCGGCAGCGACGCGAGCCACTCTCCGCCGCCCGTGTCGATGTCGAGCATTCGCGGCGAGCGACGCACCTCGCTGACGACGAGCCCGTCGAAATCCCACGGCGGCGGCTCGATCGCGATCCGGCGTCCGAGGCTCGCCAGGTCCCAGCCGGCCACCGGCAGCGCGGCCGCCTCGGCGAGCAGCTCGTCTAGAGGTCGCGGTCGATCGTGTACAGCGGCCGTCCTTCGACGTCGCGCTGAATGCGGCCGAGGTACTCGCCGATCAGCGCGAGGATGAAGCCCTGGATCCCGAGCACGAACAGGACCGCGACGCCGCCGAACAGCGGCCCCGGGAAGTTCGCCTCGTCGATCCAGTAGACGACGCCGTAGGCGCCGAGCGCAAGCGCCAGCAGGGAGCACACCATGCCGAGCGCGACGCCGATCCACTGGATCGGCTGCGGCCAGAAGCCGGCCAGGACGTGGAGCGCCATGCGCGTCAACCGCAGCGGCGAGTAACGCGACGGGCCCGAGCGCGCCGCATGCGTGACGTCGACCTCGATCACGCTTGCTCCGCCGGACAGCACGAGTGCCTTCGTGAACTTCTGCTTCCCGATCGACCCGAGCATCGGCTCAACAGCGCTGCGCCGGTACGCGTTGAACGCGCAGCCGAAGTCGGAGATCGCGACGCCCGTGAACCGGCGCAGCATGCCGTTGATCACCCGCGACGGCAGTGCGCGCCCCAACGGGTCCTTGCGCACGCGGCGGCGGCCGCTCGCGACGTCGTTGCCCGCCTCGACCGCCTCGACGAGGCGCGGGATGTCCTCGGGCGCGTTCTGCAGGTCGCCGTCCATCGTCACCACGATGTCGCCGCGGGCGCGGGACAGACCCGCGTGCATCGCGGGATGCTGGCCGAAGTTTCGCTTGAAGCGCACGGCGCGCACGCGCGCGTCGCCGCGATGCAGGCGCTCCAGCATCGCGAACGTCCCGTCGGTCGAGCCGTCGTCGACGAAGATGAGCTCGAAGGTCCGCGGCCCGCTCTCGAGCGCGGCGAGCGCTCGCCGGTAGAGCTCTTCGATGCAGGCGGCCTCGTTGTAGACCGTGACGACGACGGAGACGTCCGGCGCCGGCAGCTCCGCGTCGGCGACGCCGGCCTCTGCCCGCACTTCGGTGTCGGACATGCGCTGAACCCTAGCGCCCGATCACTCGGAAGAGGGACGCGCGCGGCGCCCCGGCCGACGATCGTGAGCGCGGTGCCTGCGGCAACCACTCGACGACGGCTGGTCTTCGGAATCGCGATCGCGTGCTACGCGCTCGCGTTCTGCTGCTTCGTCCTGCTCGAGACCCCGGGGCTCGGCCTCGGGCATTTCTTCTACATCCCGGTGGCGCTGCTCGCTCTGGCATGCGGAACTCGGGTCGGCTTCCTCGGCGGAGCTCTCGCGGCGGCGCTCTACGCACTCGCCATCGTCGTGACGCCGCGCCTACCGACGCGCGACGCGCTCACCTATGCGACGGCGATCCGGTTCGTGACCTTCACGTCGTGCGGCGTCCTCGTCGGCTGGTTCGCGAACGAGCACCGCCGCCACGTCGAGCAGCTGCGGCACCTCGCCGACCGTGACTTCCTCACCGGCATCCTCAACACGCGCGTCTTCGACGAGGCGCTCGCTCGCCGGTGCTACGCCGGACATCCGTTCGTGCTACTGCTCGGCGACATGGACAACCTGAAGAGCGTCAATGACACGCACGGTCACACGGCCGGGAACACCGAGCTCCGGCGGCTCGCCGACGCGCTCGCGACCGGTCTCGCGCCGGGCGACGAGCTCGCGCGCGTGGGCGGCGACGAGTTCGCGATCCTCACGGACGGGACGGCGCCCGATGCGTCCGATCTCTGCCGGCGCCTGCACGACCGCCTCGCCGCGGACGATCTGCACATGACGTTCGGATGGGCAGCGCTCGGGCATGACGGCGTCGCACCGCTCGAGCTGTTCCGCAAGGCCGACGACCGCCTTTACGCTGCGAAGCTCGTCGGGCGGAACCACCGCGTCGTAGAGCAGTTCGTCGGCGCGCGCCAGTAGCCTCGGCGCACGTACGAACCGACCCTCCTTCGCCAGCTCTTCCGCGGACGCGTGTGGAACGCGTTCCCTGCCCTCGTCGTCGACGAGGGCGTGGCGTGGTTGCCGCCTCGTACGCCTTACGTCATCGGGACCAACCTGTTCGACGACTGGACGTACGCCTACCGAGTGCTGAAACGACCCCAGCTGCGCGTGACGCGGCCCGGCGACGGGTTCTCGGTCTTTCTGTTCGCGGACGGTTGGTACGTCAACCTCGAGCAGCCGCAGCAACCGACGGCGCTCGGGTTCGACTACGAGGACGAGCTGCTCGACGTCTGGGTCCCTTTCGGCGGCGAACCGGAGCTGCTCGACGAGGATGAGCTCGAGGAAGCGGTCCGGCGCGGCTTCATCTCGCCGGGGCGAGCGACGGAGATACGCGGGAAGGCGGAGCGGCTGCTCGCGGATCCGCCTCTGCCGACCGGCTGGGAAGACTGGGAGCCCGAAGCCGGCTGGCAGGTCCCGGACCTGCCAGCCGGCTGGGACGTGCTCCAGGTCTAGGCCGCGCCGGTCGAAGGTTCAAGCCGCAACGACCCAAGGCGTTCGGGTTGAGACGGCCACCCGGGCAGAAGCCCGGATGGCCTCTCTGCGGCGCCGGCGAGCCGGCGCCTAGGCCGCGCCGGTCGAAGCTTCAAGCCGCAACGACCCAAGGCGTTCGGGTTGAGACGGCCACCCGGGCAGAAGCCCGGGTGGCCTCTCTGCGGCGCCGGCGAGCCGGCGCCTAGGCCGCGCCGGTCGAAGCTTCAAGCCGCAACGACCCAAAGCGTTCGGGTTGAGACGGCCACCCGGGCAGAAGCCCGGGTGGCCTCTCTGCGGCGCCGGCGAGCCGGCGCCTAGGCCGCCTCGGCGTACGCCGGCGCGGGAACCTCCTGCGCGCGGAGCCGGCGCGGGATCGCGAATGCCGCGACGGCGCCGAGCGCGACGACGATCGCGCCGACCCAGATCGCCGGCGTCATGCCGTCGACGAACGCCGTCCCGCTCGAGTAGCTGCCGTAGTGCGACCAGACCGAAGCCAGCACGGCAACGCCGAAGACACCGCCGAGCTCTCGGATCGCGTTCTGCGCGCCGGAGGCCTGGCCCTCCTCCTCCTTCCGCACCGCGGCGAGAACGACGTTCGCGACCGGAGCCCAGAACATCGCCATCCCGATGCCCGAGACCATGAACGGCACGACGAGCTGCCAGTAGGGCGTCGACGGCGCCGAGATCGCCGCGAGCGAAGCAAGGCCCGCAGCCTGCAGCGTCAGGCCGACGCCCATCAGGCGTGCACCGCCGATGCGATCCGAAAGCGCGCCGGCGATCGGCGCGACGAACATCGGCATGATCGTCCAGGGCAGGATCCTCAGACCGGAGCCGAGGGGCGAGTAGCCCTGCACGGTCTGGAAGAACTGGCTCAGCAGGAAGATCGAGCCGAACATCCCGAAGAACATCAAGAGCGACGCGACGTTGGCGAGCGTGAAGACGCGGTTCCTGAAGAAGCGCATCGGCAGCATCGGCGCCGCGGCGCGGAGCTCCCAGAGCACGAACAGGGCGAGCACGACGGCGCCGGCCGTCAGGGCGCCGACGATCTGCGGCGACGACCAGCCGGCGGTGTTGCCGCGCACGAGGCCCCAGACGATCCCGAACAGGCCGGCGCTGGCGAGGGCGACGCCGGGCAGGTCGAGCTTGTTCGCGGGCCCGTACGACTCGTTGAGCCGCGTCAGCGCCAGCGGGATGAGCGCGATGCCGATCGGCACGTTCAGCCAGAAGATCCAGTGCCAGGAGATACCGCTGACGACGGCGCCGCCGACGAGCGGCCCAAAGGCGACGGCGAGCCCGGCGATGCCGCTCCAGGCTCCGATGAACGCGCCGCGCCTGTTCGCGGGCACGCCGGCGCTGAGGATCGTCAGCGTCAGCGGGGTGACGATCGCGCCGCCCACGCCCTGCGCGGCGCGCGCGGCGATGAGCGCGCCGGCGGTCGGTGCGAGCGCCGCCGCGGCAGAGGACGCCGTGAAGATGAAGAGCCCGATCGCGAGCATGCGGCGCCTGCCGAAGCGGTCGCCGAGCGCGGCGCCGGTGAGCAGGAGCACGGCGAACGTGAGCGTGTACGCGTTCACGGTCCACTCGAGGCTCTCGATCGACGCGTGCAGGTCCTTGCGGATCACCGGCAGCGCCGTCGTGACGACGAGATTGTCGAGCGTCGCCATGAAGACGGCCGCGGAGGTGATCGCGAACGTCCAAATGGTGCGTTGCTTGGCTGACATCAAATCCTCCTTGGGGTCTCTGCTTCGATCGTGCGGACCCGTCCGCGCACTACGAAGGCGGTGTCCTGGCTTGTCGTGGTGCGGTTAACCGGCATCTTGTTGTGAGTAGTCACTTACTCCGAGATCAAAAAAAGAGATCAGACGTCCTTACGGCAGCCCTCGATCAGGCGCTCCGCCCAGCCCTCGGTCGCTCCGAGGAGCTCCATCGACGCCATCACGTTGAGGAGCATTCCCTTGGCGAAGAAGTGCGAGACGCGCTCGCTCGGCAGGCCCGAGACGCGCTCGACGTACTCGACGAGGTCGCCGTAGCCACGCCGGACGACCTCGCGGATCTCCGGGTCGTCACAGGCTGCATACGCCTGCATCTGCGAGCGGAGATAGGTCGGGTCGGTCCTGAGGCGCTCGCCGTACGCCTCGCCGATTGCCTGCAGCGCATCCTCGCCCTTCAGGCCGGCGGAGGCCGTGTGCATCATCTCGAGCGTCCCGCGGAGACAGCGCTCGACCGTGGCGATGAAGAGCTGCTTCTTGGTCCTGAAGAGCCGGAAGACGTAGGGCTGCGAGATTCCGACGGCCTTCGCGATCGCCTCCGTCGAGCCGCCGTCGAGCCCGCGGGCGGCGAACTCGACCAGCGCCGCATCGAGAATCTCGTCGCGGCGCTCCGTGGCGGACTTGCGGGTCGTGACTGCCATGCCGCGTATTATTAGCTACTGATCACTAACTAGTCAAGTCACTTCTCCAGGAGGGCCATCCCCCGGGCGAGGCGAACGGGCTTCCGGCCGTGCTCGCCGGCGAAGCGCGGGAACGCCTCGGTCGAGTTGACGTCGTCCGAGAGCAGCAGGCCGCCGTCGCGCAGATGCGGCCAGGCTTCGTTGAACTCGAACCACATGCACTCGAAGGAGTGCTCGCTGTCGTGCATGAACGAGTCGATCGTGCCGAGGCGGTCGAGGAGTGGGGGCAACTCGTCCTGCGTGCGGCCGAGCGCGAGCGTCCAGCGCTCCTTCAACTCCGGCGGGATCAGCCAGCCCGGCTCGGCGCCCGACGGGATGCCGGCGCGCCCCTCGCCCTCGTAGAAGGTGTCGGCCTCGTAGTCGCGGCCGACCTCGCGGGGGAGATCGACGGAGTGCAGCCGGCCCCCGCCGTTGCGCTGCAGGGCGAGCAGCGCGAAGGCCGTAGAGAACCCGTTCGCAACGCCCGTCTCGACGGCGACGGCCGGCGTCACGTGCCGGTAGATCGCGTAGAGGTAGCCGCCCTCCGCGTAGCCGATCGCTCCGAGCGAGTGGCCGCTGCCGCCGACGGCGGCGGCGTGCTCGCGCCCCTTCTCGAGCAGATGCTCCCGCAGACCGCTCGCCTCGAGCTCGCGCTCGTAGCCGCGCAGCACGGCGTCGCCGCCGAGGAAGCCGGCGACCTCCGCTCGGATCCTGCGCGCCTCGACCAGGCGCCGCGGGTGTCGCAGGTTGCGAGCCGCCCGGTACAGCGTTCGTTTCAAGCCGCGCACCATATCGTTGCCCGCGTGGACGTCCACGACGCGCGCATCCTCCACCTGCCGGTGAACCTCGCCGGCACCGGCTGGGCGCACGTCAACGCGCTGCGCCGCAAAGGCCTGGACGCGCGGCTGCTCGTCTTCTGGCCGCAGAAGTGGCGTCCCGACGAGTACGACGCCAACCTCGAGCTACCGCGGCAGGGCTTCGTCCGCCAGCAGATCGTGCAGTGGCGCGCGCTCGCGAAATACCTGCCGCAAACCGACCTCTTCCACTTCTACTTCGGCAAGACGCTCGTCCCGAAGTCGCTGAACATGCCGATCCTGAGGACGGCTCGCAAGAAGTCGGTCATGCACTTCCTCGGCGACGACATCCGCGGGAAGACGCTCGAGCAGCTCGAGTACCGCAAGAAGTTCGACGCGACGATCGTCGGCTCGTACGCGGCGACGCGCTGGGTGCCCGACGCGACCGCGGTCGTCCCGCCCGGGCTCGATCTCCGGCTCTACGAGCCCGTCCCGGCGGTCGAGCGGGAACGGCCGCTCGTCGTGCACGCCCCGTCGGACCTCGAGAAGAAGGGGACGCGCTTCGTCGTCGAGGCGTGCGAGCAGCTGCCCGTCGACCTCGACGTCGTCCACGGCGTCCCGCACGACGAGGCCGTCGAGCGCTTCAAGCGCGCCGACATCGTCGTCGACCAGATGCACTACCTGTGGCACGGCGTCTTCGCGATCGAGTCGATGGCGTACGGGAAGCCGGTCGTCACGCACCTCGATCCGGACGCCGTGCGGCAGACGGAGGAGGCGTTCGGCGTGAAGGTGCCGATCGTCGCCGCGACGAAGGACGATCTCGTGGAGAAGCTGCGTCCGCTCGTGGCCTCGTTCGACCTCCGGAAGCGCCTCGGCGGCGAGGGCCGCGCCTACGTGGAGCGCGTCCACGACCTGGAGAAGGTCGCAGACCGGTTCATCGAGCTGTATCGCTCCATACTTTGACGTGATGTTGGACCGTCTCAAGGAGCTGTTTCGCCACTCGGCGGTCTACGGGCTCGGCTCGATCGTCGCGCGCATTCTCGGCGTCCTCCTGCTGCCGCTGTACACGCGCTACCTCTCGCCGAGCGACTACGGCCTGATCGAGACGCTCGTCGCGCTCTCCGCCGTGCTGACGGCGCTCGTCGCGCAGGCGATGAAGAGCGCGTTCTTCCGCTTCTACTTCGACTCGGCGGAGCTCGCACGGCGGCTGCTCGTCGTGCGCACCGCGTTCTGGTACGTGATGGCCGCATCCACCGCGACGCTCGTCGTCGGCGTTGCGCTGTCGCACCAGATCTCCTGGCTGCTCTTCCACACGCAGCACCACGCAGATCTCGTGATCGCCGCGTTCGTCGGCCTGTGGGCGGCGATGAACTACGAGCAGATGACGTCGCTCTTCCGCGTCGAGCAGCGCTCGACCGCGTACGTCGCCGCGACGATGGCGAACGTCGCGATCACCATCGGCGCGACCGTGCTGCTCGTCGTCGTGCTCGACCAGGGGCCGCTCGGCGTCCTCGTGGGGAACTTCACCGGCACGCTCGCCGTCTACGCGGCGCTGCTCCTGTACAGCCGCCATGCGCTCGGGCTGCAGTTCGACCGGCCGCTCTACCGCGCGATGAACCGCTTCGGGCTGCCGCTCGTCCCCTCGGCCGTCGCACTGTGGCTGACCAACTTCAGCGACCGCTTCTTCCTCGTGAAGCTTTCGGGCACGCACGAGGTCGGCCTCTACTCGATCGGCGTGCGCGTGGCGTCCGCGATCGTCCTGCTGCTGACGGCGTTCCGGCTCGCGTGGCCGGCGTTCGCCTACTCGATCGACGACGACCGCGAGGCGAGCCGCACCTACAGCTTCGTCCTCACCTACGTCGTGTTCGTCTGCTGCTGGCTCGCGCTCGCGCTCGGACTGCTCGCACCGTGGATCCTCAGGCTGATCACGACGGAGCCGTTCTATGCGGCGCAGAACGTCGTCGCGCCGCTCGCGTTCGGCGTCGCCGCGTTTGCCGGCTACGTCGTCGTGCAGATCGGCACCGGGCGCGCGCGCCGCACGCGCGCCAACTGGATCGTCACCGGCGCCGCAGCCGTGCTGAACGTCGCGCTCAACCTGGCGCTGATCCCGCCGTACGGGCGGATGGGCGCCGCGATCGCGACCGTCGCGTCGTACACCGTGCTGTTCATCGCGATGGCGTGGCGCGCGCACGCAGTGTTCCCCGTGCCCTACCAGTGGCGTCGCGTCGCGACGGTCGCGGCAGCGGCCGTCGGGCTGACGGTCATCGGCAAGGTACTCGACGTCCCGCTCGGCGTCGCCCTGCTGCTGACGGTGGCGTACCCGTTGCTCCTCGCGCTGCTCGGCTTCTACCTGCCGGCCGAGCGCAGGCGGCTGCGGCAATTGCTGCCAATCCTGGGGCGATGAGCGTCGTCGTCGCGATCCTGCTGGCGTCGACCTCGCTCCATGTCACGGTGTGGCCGAACGGCCCGGGACACGCTCCGAAGCGCAGCTACACGCTCACGTGCGCACCGGTCGGCGGCACACTCCCGCACCGTCTCGGAGCATGCCGGCGGCTCGCGCGCCTGAAGGCGCCGTTCGCCCCCACGCCGCAGAACGTCGCCTGCACCGAGATCTACGGCGGCCCGCAGGAGGCGCTCGTCGCCGGACGCTTCCGCGGAGCGCTACTCCGCACGCGCTTCAACCGCCAGAACGGCTGCGAGATCGAGCGCTGGAACCGCGTCGCCTTCCTGTTCCCCGCGGCGTAGCGCGGCAGCGAACGCGAACGCGTCAGAGCCCTTCCTCGAGCTCGTCCACACGGGCATCGACCCACGGCTGCGAGCACCTCAGTAGCATCGCGCGGCTGATGCGCGACATCACCGTCCTCGTCACTGCGTCGGGGGCGCCCGGCACCGCGGCGCTCCTTCGCGCGCTGCGCACGAACGGCGAGCGCGGCGTCCGCATCGTCGGGACCGACATGTCCCCGCAGGCGATCGGCAGGCAGTTCTGCGACCGGTTCTACGTCGTCCCGCCCGGCCGCGACCCCGCGTTCATCGACGCCGTGGTCGACATCGTCCGCCGCGAGAACATCGACGTCGTTCTGCCGCAGTCGTCCTTCGACCTGCTCGCGCTCGCCGAGGGACGCGAGCGGTTCATGGGGACGAACGTGCTGGTGTCGCCGCCCGAGGCGATCCGCACGGCGAACGACAAGGCGGCGGCGTATGCATTGCTCGAGCGTCTCGGTTTGCGCGCCCCGGCGTGGCGCAAGGTCACGGGCGGCCGTGCGCTCGCCGTGGCGGCGCAGGAGCTCGGCTATCCCGAGCGGCCCGTGTGCTTCAAGCCGGTGTTCAGCTCCGGCTCGCGCGGCTTCCGCGTGCTCGACGCGAACGTCGATCGCGCCCGGCAACTGCTCGAAGAGCGCCCCGGCGACCTCGCGATGCGGCTGAACGACGTGCTCGAGCTCCTACCGGAAGAAGGCGGTCCCGACCTCCTCGTGATGGAGCTCGCGACGGGGCGCGAGCGCACGGTCGACGGCATTGCCCGGGCCGGCCAGGTCATATTCGGGCACGCCAAGACGCGCGAGTCGATGCGCGCCGGGCTCGCGATGTACTTCGAGACGCTCAACGACCACTGGCTGCTCGAGGTCGCGCAGCGCATCGTGGCCGAGCTCGGCATCGAGTACTTCTTCAACATCCAGCTCGTCGGCGACCACGTGATCGAGATCAACCCGCGCATCTCGACGATCGTCTACCAGGAGGACCTCAACCTGCCGTACCTGGGCGTGAAGAGTGCGCTCGGCGAGATCTCGCACGAGGAGCTCGCCCAGCTGGGTGCACGCGTGCGCCCGTCACGGCGCGCGCTGCGCTACTTCGACCAGGTCGAGTGGGACGAGAGCTCGCCCGCGGACACGCAGGAGCCGCCACGAGCCTGGACGCCGTCGAGCACTCTCGAGTAGAGCCGGTCCCACCCGCCGGAGCTCAGCGGATCGAACCGGTCGGGATGCCAGAGGATGGCGAACGCGCCGCCGTTCGCGGCCGCCCAGTCGAGCAGTGCGTTCAGCCGCGGCGCGGCACGCTTCGCGGACAGGCCGAGATAGCGCTCTTCGGCCAGCGTCGCGTCCATCGCGGCGAGCGGGATCTCGAGGACGTCCGCCGGAGCGTCGCGCTCGAAGTCCCACGGGTGGAACGGACGCGCGATCCCGGCGCGGAAGCCGAGCGCGTCCGGAAATCCGAGGGTCGTGTCGTACCTGAACGGCAGCCCCGCGAGGTTCCTGTGGGGGTCCGCGCGCAGATAGTGGTAACGGTGCCCCGCGACCGCGCCGGCAAGCGCTTCGAGGTTCGCCTTCTCCTCCGCGAGACGCCCGTGATCGCCGGCAGCCGTGTAGCTGCCGTGCAGCCCGATCTCGGCGCCGACGTCGCGCAGCGTCCCGACGAGCTCCGGCCGCAGCTCGTCATAGGTCTCGGGCGACGGCCCGTCGTGGGGGTCGTGATGCCCCGCCAGGACGAAGAAGGTCGAACCGTGTGCCCCGCGCCGCCGCTCTTCCGCGACGATCTGCTCGAAGCGCCAGTTCGGGTCGCTGCCGCGCACGCGATGCACCGGCGCGGCTGCGAGCGCCGTCGCCTCACGGAACGCCGGCCCGAGGCGCGCGCCGAGCACGTTGCGCTTGAGGCGCGCCGCCGAGCCGCGTACTCCGATCCGCGTCCACCGCCACGGGTTGTCGACGTCGTGCGTGAGCGCGACCGTGAACGAGGAATCGCGGAGACCGAGCTTCTCGCGCAGGCGCTCGAGCGGTGGATCGAGCGGATCGAGCCGCGACCATTCGGCCCGGAAGCGACCGTGCTCGTCGCGCGGGCCGTTGCGCTCCTCCACCCGCGCGAGATGGAAGAAACCGGCGGCCAGATCGTCGTCGGGCAGCTCGCCGCGGCCGACCTGGTCCCAGGCCCCGGCGTCGTACGAGACGTCGTCGCCGAAGCCGACCTCAGTGGCGCCGATCGAGTCGAGCACCCAGCGCGCGCGGCGCTCGACCTCGGGCGGAATCACGTGACGACGCTCCGCGCGAAGCGCGCGAGGTGGACGAGGGCCGGCTTCGGGTCGTCGACGGCGAAGACCGCGTCGACGTACGGCGGCCGCTGCGGGGCGGGCGGCTCGCCCGGAAGCAGCGTGATCGCCCAGCGCTTGCCGCTGCCGTCCATGTGCGCCTCGGGCGGCGTGTCGCCCGTGAGATCGGCGTACGCGATCCGCGGCAGGTCGATGCCGCACGCCGTCGCCAGGCCGTGCCACTGCCACAAGCGCGGGTTGATCTCCATCAGCTTGTAGCGGCCGTCCCGCACGTCGCGCTTGAACTCGACCTGCGAGAGGCCGTGATAGCCGAACGCGCGCAGCAGCTGCAGCGCCGCGTCGACGACCTCCTGCACCCAGACCGCCTCGCCCACGCGGCAGGTGCCGATCCCCGGAGGCGTCTGCCGGAGCTTGCGGCCGCAGAAGACGCCGAGCGCGCGCCCGTCGGTCGCGAGATAGCTGCCCACGGTGTAGAGGGCGTCGTCGCCGCCGGGAACGAGCTCCTGGACGATCGGGCCGAACTCCTCCGCCTTCGCGAGCGCCTCCTCGAGCTGCGCCGGCGTGTCGCAGCGAAACGCCTGGCGCTTGTAGCGCCGCTTGAACTCGACGGAGCGATCCGGCTTCACGATCACGGGGAAGGTCCCCGGGTCCGCGGCCGGAACGTCGACGCCGGCGGCTTGCGCCTGCTCGAGCTGGACGCGCTTGCTCTGCACGCGCTCGAGCAGGTCCCACGAGGGAAACGGCGTGAGGACGTCGAGATCGTCCGCATATCGTGCGATCGCGTTGAGCACGTTGTCGTGCGTCGGAAAGACGACGACCTCGCCGAGAGCTCGAACGACGTTGACGAAGCGGTGCTCCTGCTCGAACGGATCGGGCGCCAGCAGGGGCTCGGCGTACTTCGACCGGAAGCCCAGGGCGCTCGGGCGATGGTCGATCGCGAGCACGCGAATGCCGGCACGGCCGAGCGAGCGAATCGCCGCAAGCCCGTTCACCCAGCCGACGTCGACGACAGCAGCCGCGATACCCATGCCGGACGTTCTAGCGGAGCGCGTCGAGGGCGGCGACGTCGTCGTCGGACGGCTGCCACTCGGCGGCCGCTACGTTGGCGCGCACCTGTTCGGGCTTCGTCGCCCCTGCGATCACGGAAGCGACCGCGGGCTGGGCGACCAGGCAGCCGATGGCGACGTCGAGCAGCGAGACGCCTCGCTCCTCCGCGTAGGCCTCGAGCGCCTCGAGCCGGTCGAACGTCGCGTCGTCGAAGACGTCGTCCCGATCGGTAAGCCGGGTCCCCTCGGGACGTGGCCGGCCGCGTTTGTACTTGCCCGTCAGCAGGCCGCTGGCGAGCGGGAAGTACGGAAGCACGCCGAGGCCGAGCCGCTCGCAGACGGGCAGCAGATCGTCCTCTGGGTCACGGTGCAGCAGCGAGTACCGGTTCTGCGCGCTCACCGGGCGCGCCCATCCGTTCTCGCGGGCGAGCTCGTCCACTTCCTCCACCTGATCGGCTGTGAGGTTGGAATGGCCGACATAGCGCACCTTCCCCTCCTGCACGAGCTCGTCGAGGGCGCCGAACGTCTCCGCGAACGGCGTGACGCCGTCGGGGCGGTGGTACTGGTAGAGGTCGATCCGGTCGGTGCGGAGACGCTCCAGCGAGGCGTCGACGGCCCGGCGAACGTATTCCCGCGAGCCGCGCGGCTCGATCCCGTAGCCCATGTCGTGGCCGAACTTCGTCGCGAGCACGATGCCGTCGCGCCGTCCTTCGAGCACCTCGCCCAGGAACGACTCGCTGCCGCCCTTGTTCCCGTAGACGTCCGCGGTGTCGAGGAGGGTCACGCCGGCGTCAAGCGCGGCATCCACGACGGCGCGCGTGCCGGCGAGGTCGACGCGCCCCCCGAAGTTGTTTGTGCCGAGCCCGACGACCGAGACTTCGGGGCCGTCGTTGCCCAAGCGGCGCACGCGCATGACGGCGGATGCTAGAGCTTCGCTGTGCGTTACCGCCGACTTGGCTCGAGCGACCTCGAGATCTCGGAGGTCAGCCTCGGTTCCTGGCTGACCTACGGCGGCGGCGTCGAGCGCGCGCAGGCGGAGGCGTGCGTCGCCAGGGCGTTCGAGGTCGGGATCAACTTCATCGACACGGCGAACGTGTACGCGCGCGGGGCCGCCGAGTCGCTCCTCGGCGAAGTGCTCGCAGGCCGGCCGCGCGACTCGTACATCCTCGGGACAAAGCTCTTCTTCCCGATGAACGGCGACCGCGGGCTCTCGCGCGAGCAGGTCTTCAAGCAGCTCGACCTGTCGCTGCTGAGGCTGAAGACGGAGTACGTCGACCTGTACCAGTGCCACCGCTACGACTACGACACGCCACTCGAGGAGACGATGGAGGCGCTCACGGAGGTCGTCCGCCAGGGCAAGGTGCGCTATCTCGGCTTCAGCGAGTGGCCGGCCGAGCGCATCGAGGCGGCGCTCGAGCTGCCGAACGTCGAGCAGTTCGTCTCGAGCCAGCCGCAGTACTCGATCCTCTGGCGCGAGCCCGAGCGCGAGGTGTTCCCGCTCTGTGCGGCGAACGGCATCTCGCAGATCGTCTGGTCGCCGCTCGCCCAGGGAGCGCTGACCGGCAAGTACAAGCCGGGCGTAGCTCCGCCGCCCGGCACACGCGCCGCGTCGCAGGACATGGGCTGGGCGATGGACCGTTTCCGCGACGACGACGTGCTCGAGGCGGTGGAACGCCTCCAGCCGATCGCGGAGGGCCTCGGCATCACGATGGCGCAGCTCGCCCTCGCGTGGGTCCTGCGTCGCGAGGAGGTTGCCTGCGCGATCATCGGCGCGAGCCGGCCGGAACAGGTCGAGGACAACGCAGGAGCGTCCGGAATCGACCTCGACGAGGGGGCGCTGCGCGCGATCGACGACGCGGTGGCGTCGGTCGTCGCGGCCTAGCGCCTGACGACGATCGTGCGCGCGGCGCGATCGCCGAGGCGCTGTCCGCGCTTCGAGAGCAGCGCGGAGACGAAGCCGACCAGGTAGAAGAAGAGCGCGTCGAAGACGCGCACCAGATTGCGCACGACGGCGGCGCCGAATGTCACGTGCTCGCCGTCTTCACCGACGACGCGGATGCCGACCATGCGCTTGCCGAGCGTTGCGCCGGTCGCGGCCTCGCACACGATGTAGTAGCCGAGCCCCAGCGCAAGTAGCAGCAGGAATGCGCTTCCGCTGAGGTCGATGCCGACGTTCGTCTGGCCGTCGAATTCGCGGCGGTAGCCACCGCCGCTCATCAAGCCGACGACGACGAACAGCGGGGCGAGAACGATGAGCGCGTCGAGGACGACGGCGACGAACCGCAGCGGGATGCCGGCATTCTCGAGGGAGCTCCAACCGCGTTCGCGCCTGCTGTCCTGCATGCGCTCCGTGAACGAGGCGCGCGTGATGTGCTCGTCGCGAAGCTGCGCCGCGATCCGCGTCGCCTCGAAGAGCGGGACGCCGGCCTGGCGGTTGAGCACGTCGACGAGGTCGACGTGGCGCCAGCTTTCCATGGCGGCCGCGACAGGCCGGTGCTCGGCGTCGAAGCGGTAGACCGAGACCGTGTCGCTGTCGCGGTCGACGAGGACCTCGACGGTGCCGACGGACGTGTTGAAAACCTGCCTCATGCCGACCGAAATCGGCATTCGAGGCGGAGACCTTTACTACTACGCGACCACGACCCGGTAGACCTCGAACACCTCCGCGTACTCGCGATTCACGTTGATCCCGTGCGTCCGCGCGACGTTGCGGATGTACTCCGGATCGGAATAACGCCGGTGCTGCTGCGACTCGTATTTCGCGAGAGCCGCGACCTTCTTGTCGACGTGGGCATGCTGCAGCGACACGTATGCCTGATAGGCGAAGTCGAAGTTGTTCCACGGGATCTCGTAGCCGAGGATCGTGGTGCGCTTGAAGGCACGCATGCTCTCGGCCGCGATCACCTGGTGGTCCTGGTGGATGTCGTGGAGGCTCGGCTGGAAGACCGCGTCCGGGCGCCACTCTTCCCAGAGCGCCACGAGCAGCTCGAGGATGTCCTGCCGGTGCTCCGGGAAGGTGCGGACGTCGAAGTCGTGCACGGTCAGGTTCTCCGGTGAGATCCCGAGCTCCGCCGTCGCCTCCCGCACTTCTCGCGCGAGCGTGTCCGGCGGGAAGCCTTCGGGCAGGGAGCGGGTCGCGATGGAGAAAGCGACATAGCGCACTTCGGCTCCGCCCTCGACGAGACGGGCCATCGTGCCGCCGGCTCCGAACTCGCCGTCGTCGGTGTGCGGTGCGAGCACGAGCACTCGCTGCCAGGCGCCGATCACGCGGCGTTTCCTATCACGCCTCGTGCAGGCGCAGCCTGCGCGGCCGTCCGAAGCGACCGCTCGACACGCTTGAGTCGACACTAGCGCCGTAGGCTTGGCTTCCATGCCTGTGCCCCACGGCGACCTGGCTCAGCTCGCGGCTGTCGTCGGCGCCGTCGGCGCAGCGATCCTGCTGCTCGCACGCACACGCTTCGAGCTGCTGTCGGGGCTCGCGGTCGCGGCCGCCGGCGAGGCGATGCTCGCGGTCGCGCTGATTCCCGGACACGACCTCAAGCGCTTCGTCACGCCCGCCACCCACCTCGGGGCGCTCGTGTTCGGGCTGCTCGTGCTGGGTGCGATCGCATGGGCGTTCGTGCGGTGGCCGGTCGTCGTGCCCGTCGCCCTGCTCGCCGCCGCGCCGTTCCGGATCTCGACCTCCATCGGCACGCAGACCGCGTACCTCCTGGATCCGCTGTACGTCGTGCTCGCGGCGGCGGTGCTCGCGCTCGTCGTGCGCTCCATCCGTGGAGAGGGCGACCGCGCCCTGCCGAGGCTGATCGCAATTCCTGCCGCCGTGTTCGTCTTCTACGCCGGCCTCTCGCTGCTCTGGACGCACGACCTGCGGGCGGGAAGCATCGAGCTGCTCTTCTTCCTGTTCCCGTTTTCGGCGCTCGTCGTCGTCGTCGTGCGCTCGCCGTATCGCTCGTGGCACCCGCGCGCGCTCGCCGTCACGCTCGTCGCGTTGGGCGCGCTCTTCTCCGCAGTCGCGCTCTTCCAACGCCTCACGCACGGGCACCTGCTTGCGAGCGACGTCGAGCGTGCGAATGCCTACACCTCGTACTTCCGCGTCACGTCGCTGTTCAAAGATCCGAGCGTCTTCGGCCGGCACGTCGTGCTCGCGATCGGCGTCTTGCTCGTCGCGATGTGGCTCGGACGGGTTCGGTTCTGGCTCGCCGCGGCGCTCATCGCCTTCCTCTTCCTCGGAATGCTCCCCGCGTACTCGCAGTCGAGCTACGCGGCGCTCTTCGCCGTCACGGTCGCGGTCTCGTTCGTGCTCGGCGGCCCGCTCCTGCGTCGCGTCCTCGTCGTCGGCGGCGTGCTGGTCGTGCTCGCGGGTGCCGCCTTCGTCGCCGTGACCGCGGTCAACGACTCCGCGCGGCAGGCGACGAGCGGCCGCACGCGCCTCGCCCGCGTGACGTGGATCGTCTTCGAGCACCACCCCCTCGTGGGTGTCGGCATCGGCGGCCAGCCGCAAGCGAGCAGGGAAGAGGCGAAGACGCAACTGTCGGCCAAACGCGACAAGTCGCACACGACGCCGCTCACGGTCGCGGCCGAGCTCGGGATCCTCGGCTTCTTCATCTATGCCGCTCTGATGACCGCGACCACCTGGCTTCTCTACCTCGTCACCCAGCGCAATCGTGCGCTCGGGCTCGGTGCGGCCTCCGTCTTCCTCGCGCTGTTCGTGCACTCGCTCTTCTACGCCGGCTTCTTCGAGGATCCGATCGCCTGGGGCGTGATCGGAGTCGCTGCGTGGGCCCTCCTCGCGCTGCCGGGGTTACGGGCGAGCCGTCCTCAGCCAGAGGTTTTCGAGCAGGCGGGAGACAACCGGCCACAGCGCACCGCCGCCGAAGTTCATTACCCCAGCTGAGAAGACCTTGCCGCCCGCCGGCGTCGTGTAGTACGTCATCTCCGCGGAACGACCGGGACCGAATGCATCCGCGATCCTGGCGAGGACGACGAGCCCAAGCGGCGGGCTTGGCCCCCGCTGATTGATCTCGATGCCGAAACCGCCGAAGCGGGCGCCGTTGCGGAGCCCGGTGCCTGCGAAGAACCACGGGGCCGCCGCAGCACCGGAGACGACGAACGGTCGATTCGGATAACGCCCGTGCGACCAGCCGGCGTACACCTCTCCGGTGAGCTTTTCGCCGTCACGGCCGAGGTCGCTCCAGTGACCGATTTTGTACAGCCGCGAGCCGTGCCGTTCGACCCGGTAGTAGAAGTTGTTCGCGGACAGAAAGAGCAGGTTTCCGCCGAGGTCTCGGTAACGCTGGATGACGTCGTAGGCGTGAGCCGTGACGTACTCGTCGTGCCCGGAGAAGATGACGAGGTCGTAGCGGCGGAAGAGCTGTCGAGCGTCCTTGAACAGCCCCAGATCGTCGTCGGCGAGCATGTCCACGCGCCTGCCGTGGAGGGCGAGCCACCACAGGAAGCCCTCGTCGTAACCTCGGAAATGGGGCGGGACACCGCGTTGCAGGAACGGCCGGGTCAGATCGATGCTGTGGATCCGCGGGTCGGCGTACCACGTGTCGCCGATCCCGTCCCCGTTGTCGTCGCGGAAGTTGTACGCCTGCCAGGTATTCGTCGGAAGCACGACAGCGACGCGGCTCGCCCCGAGCCGGCGGGGCCGCACGACGAACGGCGCGAACCCGACGCCGCTCCCCGAGCCCTCGAGTCGCGCGAAGTAGAGACCGCTCGGCCAGTCGCCGATCGGCACGGAGACGAGGCGCCCGGCCGGCTCGACCGCGTCCGTCACAGGGGCGCCGGTCATCGTGTCGCCGCGGCCGCTGCGGGCCGCCGGCGGCCCGCAGCGAAAGACGCGCAAGGTCATCGCCGGGCCCGGCGTCCTGATGGTCAGGCGGGCGACCTCTCCCGGTTTGTAGCTCCGCCGCTCGAAGCTTGCGCTGATCGTGTGCGGCTGGTCCGCGACGACCCACGGCTCGAGGACCGCACTTGCGTCGCTCCCGCCGGCAAGCGCCAGCGCACTGGTGATGACTGCAGCGAGCATCGACTCCGTCTGACGATCGGGGCCGACTCTAACCCGGCTCTAACCGTCACGACGACTGCCGCCGCTGGCACACTTGCCCCCGCCGGGTGCGTCGATGGATCCTCCTCAGTCTCGCAGTCCTCGGGCTCCTCGTCGCCGGTGCCGCCGTCGCCGTCTACTTCAAGGCCCGTGACCGCCCCTCGGGAAAGCTCGACACCGAGCTGAAGGGCGTCTCGGTCGGCACCGCCGACACACGGGCGATCACGGCCCCGAAGAAAAAGAAGGGCTACTACCTCGTCGACGACAAGCGCTGCTGGCTGAACTTCGGCGGGAACCCTCAGCGCACGCTCTCGCGGCCGTCGATCGACATCGGTCTGCCATACCGGCGCTTCTGGTCGGTCGGCCTCGGCAGCTACATCGAATACCCGCCCAGCTACTGCGGCGGGATCCTCTACGTGAACACTTTCGGCGGCAAGACAGTCGCCCTGAACTCGCACAACGGCACCGTCATCTGGCAGAAGAAAGGCGGCCGCAAGCCATCCACGCCCGCGATCGCCGGACCGCGGCTGATCGTGTCGTCCCACGACGGCTACGTGACGGCGTACAACCGCTTCAACGGGCGGCGCCTCTGGCAGCTGAAGGTGGCGGCCAAGGTGGAGTCTTCGCCGGTCGCCGTCGGCCGGCTCGTGTACTTCGGCGCAACCGACGGCCGCCTTTTCTGCGTCTACGTCCGAACGGGCCACATCAAATGGGCGTACGACACCGGCGGCCGTATCAACTCGAGCCCGTCGATCCTCGGCAACAGCATCTTCGTGACCACGTACGCGGGCTCGATCTGGCGTCTCAACCGCGACAACGGCCACAAGATCTGGAGCAAGTACCTGAGCAGGGATTTCGTCCGCTACGCGAGCTTTTACGCGAGCGCCTCGACGGACGGCAAGCGGCTGTTCACGATCTCACGGTCGGGCGGCGTCTACGCGCTGTCGGCCAGCGACGGCCACGTGGTCTGGCGGTCGAGCGTCAACTCGTGGGGCTATGCGACGCCTGCGGTCGCGCACGGACGTGTCTTCTTCGGCGGCTTCGACGGACGAGTGCGCGCTCTGCGTGCGAGCACGGGCCAGGTCGTCTGGAGCCGACGCCTCGGTGGGCGCTTCCTGGGGCCGGCGTTCGTCGCCGGCAAATACGTCTTCATCTCCAACCTCGAACGGAACACGTACGCGTTGCGGGCGGCAGACGGAAAGGTGATGTGGCACCTCGACATCGGCAAGTACTCCCCCGGCATCGTCACCGAGCGTCACTACTTCTTCACGCTCAACGGGATCGTGCAGGCCTGGCACGGTCGCCGCGCCCCGCAGATCCTCGCGCTTCAGCGGCGGCAGCTAGCCGCGAAGCACCGGGTGACGCCGGCGCCAAAGAAACGATCGCCGTAGCGCGAAGCTCGCGCCGCGCCAGGCGAGCGCGCGCGTGTCGTACCACGCCCGCTGCGCTCGACCCGCGACATCGGGCGGGTGCGACGTCTCGTAGCCGAGGTCGCGCAGGAGGTCGCCCGCGACGTGCTCGAACGCCGAGACGTCCGTGGCCGGCATCTGCGTCCGCCAGTCGCGCACCCCCTTGCTCGGCGGCTGCTTGAGCCGCTGCTGGTGCGGCTTCGCCGACACGTCGACGTTGCCTGCGTAGTCCAGCATCGCGGGCTCGTACTCGAGGCCGGCGAACGCACAGACCCTGCGGAGGGCCGCATCGGCATCCGCGACGAGGTCTTCGTAGCGAAGCTCGAGGTAGCGCCCCGCGACGCGTTCGCCGAGCCGCCGCGCGGCCGCGACCTCGGTGCGCCACTGGCAGGCGAACTCGGCGGGCGTCCGCGGGTGCATCCACGTCTCGGTGACGATGCCGCGCGGCATGGCGAGGAACGACAGCGCGGCGTCCCGCCCGTCGCGGATCAGGTGGACGAAGAGCGCGTCCGGGAAAAGGCGTTCGAGCAGGCGCAGGTTCTGCATGTACATCGGAGTCTTGTCGCCCCAGCGCTGCTTGCCTCGCTCCTCCGCATAGACGGTGTAAACGGTGGCGATCGCGGCGCCGATCGGCATGGCGTCGCGCAACCGCGCTCGGACCCTGTCGAGCGGGACGTCCCACTCGGCCAGCGTGTCCAGCCGCCGCAGGTCGTCGACGAATTCGTCGACGTCGACGTGCCGAACGTGGCGGTCGGCGAGCTGCGGGACGAAGTACGACTCGTCGGGGACAGCGAGCTGCGAGTGTCTGTCGAGCATGACGCGGAGCAGCGTCGTGCCGGAACGCCGCACGCCGAGGACGAGGACCGGCGGTCCGCCGGGTGTCAAAGGCTGGAGATCTTGACCGGCGGCGACAGGTTGCCCGCCACGTCGCGAGCCCGCAGAACGAGCCGCGTCTTGGCGGTCAGCCGGCCCGCGTAGGCGAACTTCCCGTGCTTGAGTGTCGAATACGTGCGGATGCGGCGTTCGCCGTTGACGAAGAGCAGTGCGTGTGCGGGCTCCGAGGCGCGGTAGCGGAAGAGCGTCCGCGCACTGTCGCGCGACATGCCGATCAGCGCAATCGTCGGCTTGACCGTGTCGACGCGAATCGGGTTGGGCAGGTCGATCGTCCGCTGGGCGCGCTGCAGATGGACGACCGCGTGGTAGATGCCGTCGGGGACGCCACGGCCATCCCATTTGACGTGCACCATCCCCTTCGGGAAATCGCGGTCGGCGATGACCGCGGAGCCCGAGGGCGTGCGCACGACGATCCGCAAGTGATCCGCGCGTCTGATGGCGAAGTCGATGTGCGCGGCACTCGTCGCGCAGTTGCAGACGGGCGAGAAGACCTTATCGACGTGCGTCTGCGAGATCGGGCTCGGCTCGAGCTTCAAGTGCTGCGTCACCACGAACGCCGTCGCCGTCGCCGTCAGCAACAGCAGCACGAGAATCGTCGGTGCGTTCCGCTTCACGGCTCCGCGATTGTAGGAGCAGCCAAACGGCGAACGCGCCGAGACCGAGCGCGAGGCCGATGGCGATCACGTAGCTCGCCTCCGGGACGTTCAGCAGCTTGATCCCGCTCAGCGCGAGCACGCCCGCGAGGCCGAGGCGCAGCGCGTCCTGCGGCAGATGCACGGTGAACCGGCTCGAGATCCAGATCCCGGGAATCGAGCCGAGCAGCAGCCAGGCGGTCGCGTGCAGGTCGACGTTTCCCTGCACGAGGTGGCCGATGCCCGCCACCCACAGCAGGGCGGCGGCGTGGAAGATGTCTGTCCCCACGATCCGGGCGACGGTCAACGGATAGATCATCACCATCACGAGGCCGAAGAACGTTCCGCTGCCCACGGAGGTCAGGCCGACGATGTAGCCGAAGACGGCGCCGAGGATCACGGCGCGCACCTTGTCCTTGCGCTGCATGATGAAGGCGGCCCCGCTCGGTTGCACTCCGCGCTTCACGAACGTCTTGAGCACGAGGCCGATCGCGCCGAGAATCAGCGCGGCGCCGATGGCGTAGCTCAGGGCGGACTGGACGCCGTCGCCATACGCGTCGGCCAGCCAGCTCGCGGTCGCGACGCCGAGAAGCGACAGCGGCCCGGAGCCGAGGAACATCCACAGGGTCAGGTGCGCGTGGACGTTGCCGAGCCGGCGATGCCGAACGGCGCCGAACGACTTGAAGATCGCGCCGTGCAGGATGTCCGTGCCGACCGCATACGTCGGCTTGAAGCCGAAGACGATGACGAGGATCGGCGTCATCAGCGAGCCGCCGCCCATTCCCGTCAGCCCGACGAGCACCCCGATCAGCAGCCCCGTGAGGGTGAACTGCCAGGTCATCTATGCGCGGTATGCCTCGATCAGGACCTGCGCGACCTCCGGCCGCGAGAACTCGCTCGGCGGCAGCTCGCCGTTCCCGAGCATCTCCCTGACTTTCGTGCCCGAGAGGAACACGTGCTCGTCTGCGCCGTGCGGGCACGTCTTCGCCGACGCCATCGAGCCGCACGCCTTGCACCAGAAGGAGTGCTCGAAGAACATCGGCTCGATGTCGAGCTCGTGCGGCTCGAACTCGTCGAAGATCAGCTGCGCGTCGTACGTGCCGTAGTAGTCGCCGACGCCCGCATGATCGCGGCCGACGATGAAGTGCGAGCAGCCGTAGTTCTTGCGGCAGATCGCGTGCCAGATTGCCTCGCGGGGGCCCGCGTAGCGCATCGCCGCCGGGAACGCGCTGAGCACGACGCGGTCGGCCGGGTAGTACCCGTCGAGCAGGACGCGGTAGCACTCCACGCGCGTCTTCGACGGGACGTCGTCCGACTTCGTGTCGCCGACGAGCGGATGGATGAGCAATCCGTCGACGGTCTCCAACGCGACCTTTGTCAGATACTCGTGCGCCCGGTGGATCGGGTTTCTTGTCTGGAAGCCGACGACGCGCTTCCAGCCGCGCTCGGCGAACGCGGCCCGGGTGTCGGTGGGATCGAGCGCGAGCTCCGGAAACGTCGGCTCCGCCCGTTGGAACACCGTGACGCGTCCGGCGAGATAGAGCGGCTTCTGCGCGTAGAGGCGCTCGACGCCGGGATGCTTCGCGTCGGTCGTCCCGAACGCCTGCTGCGCCTCGCGCTCCTTGTCGTACGCATAGACGTCCTCGACCTCGAGCACGGCGTTTCGCGAGAGCGCGACGCGGTCGGAGCGCGGCGCTTCGTCCGCGGCAAGGCACACCGGCAGCGCCCACGGCAGGCCGTTTACGAGCCGCATGTGCTCGAGCACCGACTCGTAGTCCGCCTGCCCCATGAAACCGGTCAGCGGAGAGAGCGCGCCAGAGGCGAGCATGTCGAGGTCCGACAGCTCCCGCGACGCGAGCTCGAGTGTCTCCAGGGAGTCGAGGTCGTCGGGGCGCTCGCCGGTTCGGTCGACGAGCTCGCCTCCGTGCGGAGCGATCAGCTTCGTCTCGGTCGCAACGCTCATGCCGGCACCGCGGCGGGAATCAGCCCGCGCTGCTCGAGCAGCTCGATGATGCGCTGCGCGCTCTCCTCCGGCTCCTCGTGCTCGGACTCGATGCGGATCTCGGGTTGCTCCGGTGCCTCGTACGGATCGGAGACCCCGGTGAACTCCTTGATCTCGCCCTTGAACGCCTTCTCGTACAGGCCCTTGACGTCGCGGCGTGCGCATTCGTCCACCGACGCGTCGACGAACACCTCGACGAACGCCCCGTTCGCCTCGATCATCTCGCGCGCGTTCTGCCGCGCCTCGCGGTAGGGGGAGATGGCGGAGACGATCACGGCTGCGCCGTGGCGCGTCAGGCGTGACGCGACCCAGCCGATGCGGTCGATGTTCGTGTCGCGGTCCTCCTTCGAGAAGCCGAGCCCCTTCGAGAGGTGCTCGCGCACCTCGTCGCCGTCGAGCCACTCGACGAGCCGGCCGCGCCGCTCCAGCTCCGGCCGAACCAGCTCGGCGATCGTCGTCTTCCCGGCGCCGGACAGGCCTGTGAACCAGAGCGTAAAGCCGTCGCCGCCGGCGACGGCTTGGAGCTCTCGTCCGCGAAGCGGACCGGTGGAAGGGGTCTGGGGGAACCGGGAGGTTCCCCCAGCGCCTACCGAGGCGTTCTCAGTCATTGCTCTCCTTGATCAGGGGTGCGTTGATGTGAATGCCGCACTCGAGCTTGTTCGAGCCGGCCCAGCGACCCGAGCGCTCGTCGTCGCCGTCTGCGACCGCGCGGGTGCACGGGACGCAGCCGATCGACGGGTAGCCCCGGTCGTGCAGCGGGTTGTACGGAATCTCGTTCACGTGGATGTACGCCTGGACGCGCTTGGCGTCCCAGTCGACGATGGGCTGCACCTTCCAGACGCCGTAGCGCTCCGACCATTCGATCTTCTGCGCGTTCGCACGCGTGAGCGCCTGCTCGCGGCGGATGCCGGTGATCCACGCGTCGTACGGTGCGAGCGCACGCTCGAGCGGCTCGACCTTGCGGATGTGGCAGCAGCGATCGGGCTCGGTCTCCCAGAGCTTGTCGGGCGCGTCGATCGGGCGGAAGGACTGCAGCTTCAGTCCGTAGCGGTCGACGAGCCGGCCGCGCGTCTCGTACGTCTCGGGGAAGAGCACCAGCGTGTCGAGCTCGACGATCGGGACGTCGAGCCCCAGCTCGCTGACCATGTGGATCAACACCGATGACTGGCGCTGCCACGAGCACGTCAGGCACATGCGGTCGCCGAACTGCTCGTGCGCCCAGCGGAGCACGTCCTCGGCGCCCATCGACTCGACGTCAGGGAGCCGGAGTGCCGGCGCGGTCGCCAAGGAGCACCTCCTTCAGCGTGTCGCCGCGCAAGCCGTAGCGCAACGTCGCCAGCGGAATCACCTCGTCGGGCGGGATGTTGCCGAGGTTCACGCTCACGCCGAACTGCTTGATGAACCAAACCTGGGCCGCCTTCGTCGGGGCCTCGAAGATGACGTTGGCGGGCCCGACGGTCAGGGCGATCTCGCCGATCAGGTCGGTGCGCATGCCGCCGGCCGAGTCGAAGATGCCGGCTGTGCCGCTCTCGCGCGCCTCGGTGATCACCTTCCAGGCGCCGGCCTCGAGCTCTTCCTGCAGCCACTGCACCCACTGGTCGGCCGTGTACTCCACCGAGGAGTCCTTCGACCCGACCTCCGACAGAACCGTGAAGTCGCGCGCGAAGTCGGCGATCAGCTCGAGCTTGCGCTCCC
>Ga0114129_10001102_pt1 | contig 35507 bp, 28 predicted proteins | sample RhiMetdeltSRZDD1_FD_80071 | JGI IMG/M metagenome (GOLD analysis project Ga0114129, IMG submission 80071) | Populus rhizosphere microbial communities from Tennessee, USA - Rhizosphere MetaG P. deltoides SRZDD1 (version 2) (version 2) | ecosystem: Host-associated > Plants > Roots > Rhizosphere >...
CCGGACGCGACGAAGCGCCGGCGCAACATCGAGGTGCGCGTGACGCGTGCCGGTCAGAAGTGGCAGATCTGGGCGCGGAAGGAATACGTGTTAAAGGCGCCCCCGCGTCCGGCGAACACCAGCAAGTAGCTTCTCGCTTCGTACTTCCGCCTTCGCCATGCGGGCGTGGCCTCGTCCCGGCAACGCCCGTGGCGCGCGAGCTGCATCCTCCATGCGCGCGGCGGCTTCCGTCAGATACACCTCGTCGATCTCCGCGCCGATGAAGTTGACGCCCAGCCTGGCGCAGGCGACAGCGGTGCTGCCGAGCCCCGTGAACGGATCCATCGCGAGCTGAATGCGATTCACGCCGTGGAGCCGGAGGCAGTGCTCCGGAAGCTGCGACGGGAACGTCGCCGGATGCGGCCGGTCGCGCTCGCGGCGCTGAATCGTCTCGTACGGAATGAACCACGTGTTGCCGCGGCAGCGCACCCCCTGCGCCGCGTTGCGCCAGCGTGCGACGTTCGACTGATCCTGATAGGCCACGCCGAGCGCCAGCCGATCCAGCTCGGTCGTGCCGGCCGGCGTGAAATGAAAAATGAACTCGTGGCAGTCGTTCAGGAACCGATCGCTATTGATCGGCTTGTAGTGTCCGACGGCAACGTCGCGCGTCAGACCGGCGGCCGAGCCGGCGGATTCCCGATCGATGGCAATCGACTTCACCCAGTGGATGATGTTCTGCAGCCGCAGGTGACCGCGGACCGCCTGCGCGACGTCCAGCGCGGTCCAGGGATCGGTCGGCTTGGCGCCCACGTTAAGAAACAGCGATCCATTCGGCGCCAGCACGCGCGCCGCCGCGGCCACCCACGCGTGAGTCCACTTCAGGTAGTCCTCGCGCGACAGCGTGTCCTGATATCGGTTGTACTGAATTCCCAAATTGTAAGGAGGCGAGGTGACGATGACGTCGACGGTCCGTGCCTGGGCGCGGAGCTGCCTGAAGACCTCGAGGCAATCCGCGTGATAGAAGTCGCCCGTGACCGATCCAGCCGGCACCCGGCGATACGGTTTGAGAAGTACAGACATAGCTGCCTGATTTTCTCGGTCTTGCACGGGCGGGACGTTAGGGACGGGGGGGTCGCGGCTACCGGCGGGGCCTTGGGCCCGCCGTAGCTCGCCGCGGTTCGTGAGCCGAGGGCCTGCCTGCCGTAGCCCGTCGCGGTTTGTGAGTCGAGGGCCTGCCCCGCCGAAGCTCGTCGCGGTTCAGACGAGCGGAGGCGGGTCAGGACGCCTTCGTCGTGACCGCGAGGGGAGCGACCGCGACAAGTCGCTCGGCCACGACCGTGTGATTCCGCCGGTGGCCCTGGCTGCCGCAGGTTTTGCCCTTTTCCTCGACGTAGGCGACTTCGCGGCTGGTCGCCACCTCACGGTAGCGGCCGACGACGCAGCCGCATGCGAGAGTGGTGAAGCCGAGGAGCCGAACGAGACTCATGACACACGCTCCACGATTCAAAAGAGCAATAGCTGTGCCGCGCACGTCGCGCCTATCGCTCACACACATTAGACACTCTGTTCGCGCATTTTCATCAATGCGATCACACCGATCGTGTTCAGATTTAAACAGGCCTTCAGATCTTTGGACACGGATCCAAGTTCAGCGCGAGGCGAGCAGCGATCGCGCCTGCGCGAGCCCCTGCCGCGCGGCGGCCTGAGACGGATCGATGGCCAGCGCGCTGGCGAAGTACGACATCGCGCCGGCCGGATCGGCGGCCTGGAGATGAAACAGACCGGCGTTCACGTATCCCGACGGGTCCCGCGGATTGGTGCGAACGGACGCTTCGAATCCCGCCTTCGCGCAGTCGCGGCGGTTTGCGGCGGCGCACGCGGTGCCCAGCAGGTTCTGGGCGCGGGCGTGCGACGGGTTCGTGTCGACGATGCGTCTCGCGAGCGTGATGGCCTCCTCGGTGCGTCCCGCCATGAGCAGGGCGGTCGCCCGGTAGTACAACCCGTCGATCCGGCCAGGAAACCGCTGAACCATCTCCTCTGAAAGCGCCGCGAGCCGCTGGCCGTCGCCCGTGTCGGCGAGCACGGACGCCAGCTGCTCGGCGGCGAGCGGGTTGTCGGGCGCGAGCCGTAGCGCGTCCGACGCGGTGCGGACGGCCGCCGGGCCATCGCCGGTGACGGCGAGCACACGCGAGAGCTCGATGCGGACTTCGACGTTCGCCGGCTCCCGGCGCGCGATCTCCTCGAGCCACGCGCGCTCCTCGGGAAGGTGAGTCGACCCGCCGGCGGCATCGGACAACCCGGCGAGCGCCGCGGCGTGGCGGGAATTCAGCGTCACCGCCTGACGGAATGCGTCATATGCGGTCGCGAACGCCTGAGCCTTCAGGTTCATCGCGCCCCGCGAAGCCCAGTCATCGGCCGTGGCCCGCTTGAACGCGTCGGCGACCGCGGGCGGACGTTCGGCGTCCAACGCCACGATCGCCGCCGCGTTGTCTTCCCTGGTGCGGCCATAAATCCCCCGCGGCGCCGAATACTCGAGCGACGTTCGATCGTCGGTCTGAATCTGCTCGTCCCCGCCAAAGCGCGCAATCTCGCGCGGTCCGCCGGCGTACACCGAGAGCAGCGCGAACGGCGCCGCGCCGGGTGCGATGCCAACGTCGCCCAGCACGGCGGCCGCCGATCCGCCGCGCGTTCCTGGACCGACGGACGCCAGGCGCGCCGCCAGCGAGCCGTCGCGGGCGCCGATCAGCAGCAGATCGCCGCCGCCCACCAGCCACATCGTGCTCTCCGGAAACACCGAGGCGAAGGTCCGCACGATCGATCGGAGGTCATCGGGGCGGATGTCGTACGTATGCGCCCACTGGCAGAGCAGCCCGGACGGCCTCAGCCGGGACCGTGCCGCCTCGAAGAACTCGCGCGTGAACAGGGCCGCGACGCCGGCCATCCATGGATTCGACGGCTCGGAGACGATGACGTCGTACTGCCGCGGGGTCAGCAACAGGTGCGATCGGCCGTCGCCGACAATCAGACGAACGCCCGGCTGCGACAGCGGCTGACCGCTCTCGCGGTCGAAGAAGCGGGAGGCTTCGACGACCTCGGGCGAGATCTCGATGACATCCGCACGCCGTACGGTGCCGGCGGCGAGCGCGGAGCCGGCGGTCACGCCGCTGCCGAGGCCGATGATCGCCACGTCCTGCGCGTTGCCATGCACCAGGACCGGCAGCAGTCCGAGCAGCCGCTGCGTCAGCATGTCGCCGCCGTTCGACGCGTCGACCTTTCCGTCGATCGCCAGCGATCGTGTCCCGGTCAGATCGCGGACGGTGACGGTACCCGACGATCCTTCCGTGTAGTACTCGAGCGTGCCGGCGCGCAACACGGCGTCGAGATCGTTCGGACCGAGGTACGGCGCGTACTTGTAGGCGCCGCTGGCGAGGAGCGCGCGATCCCAGGGCGGCGACATCACGATCGTGATCGCAACCGCGATCGTCGCCGCGACGCCGAATGCGAGGCGGCGACGCCGTGTGTAGGCCGGGTCCTTCGGACCCGGCTGGGACGCGCGCCTCGATCCGTCGTGGGTTTGGCGTTTCGTCGTGTCGCGCTCTGGTCCCGCGCTTCGCACGAGCAGGAAACAGATCGAGGCCGCCATGGCCGTGCACAGTGCCGCGATGCGAATCGTGTCGCGCAGGCCGAACGTGGGAATCAGGAGGAAGCCGGCCGCGAGCGCGCCCGCAATCGCTCCGACCGTGTTCGCCGTGTAGACGAGCGCGCTGTCGCGCGTCACGTTCGTCTCGGATCCGCCGGCGACGGCGAGCGCGAGCGGAAACGTGGCGCCGAGCGCGAACGTCATCGGCAGCAGGAGCAGCGCGACGAGCGCGGCCTGCCGCCAGAGGACGGCGGGGAATTCGACGGCCGGATCCGCGACCTGCGCGGCAACCGTCAGCGGCAGATTCGTCGCGGCGTACCACGCAGTGATGGTCGCGGCGGCCGCGCCAGCCAGGAGCACCGCGCCGAGCCACGTCGCCGGCGACGCCGTGCGGCGCGCCAGCCGCGTCCCGGCGGCCGATCCCAGCGCCAGCCCGCTGATGAACGACGCCGCCATCGTTGCGAAGGCGTAAGTCGTCGGTCCGATGACGAGCGCGAGCAGCCGCGTCCACGCGACTTCGTAGATGAGCGCGGAGAAGCCGGAGACCACGGCGGCCAGGAGAGCGAGCGATGGAGGCGCCGCCGCCTTTGCGCCTTCGGCGCTTCGACGAGTCTCGCCGGAGCTCGCGCGGTCTTCGTGCGAGCGGAGGCGTAAAGGACCCGGCCTGCCTGCGAGGGTGTTTGCGACCCAGAACGCGCCGGCTGCTGCGACAACGTTCAGCGCGACGCCGACCCATGTCGCTCCGCGCAGGCCGACAGCCGGAATCAGCCAGAACCCGGCAGCGATCGCGCCGGCCGCCGCGCCGGCGGTGTTCGCGGCGTACAGCGCTCCGGTTTCGACCGCCGCTCGCGCGAGCGCGCCGCCGACGATCGGGAACGTGGCGCCCATGGCCGCGGCGGGAATGCCGACGAGGACGAAGCTGATCGCCACGCGGACGAACGCGAACCGCGCGGGCGCTTCGCCGTCCGCGTACGCCCACGCCAGCGCAGGAACCGACGCGCGCAGCAGCACCGGCAGCAACAGCGCGGCGACGGCGATGAAGATCTCGAGCGCCGCGTAAAGGCGCAAGCTTCGCGCCGGGTCGCTGCCGGTTCGCGTCGACTCGCCGACGCTGCGCGTCGGCCATGTGCCGGCGATCCACGCGCCGGCGGCGAGTCCGCCCATGAACGCGGCGAGCACAGTGCTGGCCGCCGCGACCGTATGTCCGAGCTGCAGCGTGAGGAGGCGCGTCCACGTGACTTCGTACACGAGCCCGGCCGCGCCGGACACGCCATAGAAAAAAAGAAACGCAAGCGAAACGCGGATCGGTCTCCGGTCGTCAGCCTTCCGTCGTGGATTGTCGGTAGCTGTCATCAGTCGCCAGTCGAAGTCATCAGTCTATGACCGACGGCTTGCGACTGGGAACTGACGACGGCTCAGAAGTCCCAGCGGATGCCGAAGCGCGCGGCGCGCGGATCGAGCACGGCAATGAGCTCCTTGAAGCGCGGTCCGGTGACGGTGCGGAATCCGACGATCGGATTCTGGTTGAGCGCGTTGAACAGATCGATCATGCCCGTGACCTTGCCGGCGCGCGCGAGCCGTAATCCCTTCTCGAACCTGAAGTCGACGATGTGCACGTTCTCGGTTCGATTCGAGTCGATGGACTCCATCAGCACGGATTCGCTGCCCGCGTTCGCCAGCGGGACGCTGGTGTTGCGCGCCCAGTTGTAGCCGCTCTGCAGTTTGTACGATCCGCTGACGCCGAAGTCGTACGGGAACACGTAGCGTCCGATCACCTTGTAGTTCCAGTACGTCGTCTGCTGGCTTCCGAGTCGCCGGCGGTTCGGCTGTCCCATCACGTCCGTTGCTCCGGTGATCCCCGTCGTCGCCTGCCTGACAACGTCGAGCGCGCCGGTGGCGGTGGTCGTATTCCGGAAATCATCGGCCCACGTGTGCTCGAACGAGGTCAGCAGCAGCCACCGCCCGTGGAACCGCCGATTGAGCGCGAGCTCGATCGTGTGGTAGTTGCCCTGGAGGGCCGGAACGCCGGGCACACTTCCCGGGTTGGTGAAGGTGCGTGCGGTCGGCCAGTTCGGCGCCGGAAAATCGTACAGCGTGAGCTGTCGATCGTCGCCGGTGCCGCGGACGCCGTCGGGGCCGATATCCGTGAAGGCGAACGGCACCGTGTAGGAGTTCACGCGCGCGAGATCGACTTCGGCCCAGCCGTTGCGCGTGCTCTTGAACACATACGACGCTCGCGCAGACAGGAGCGCCGCGACCTCCTGCTCGAAATGCGTCGACATCTCCTGCCCATACGAGTGCTGGAGGCTTCTGTCGACCTTCACGAACCCCGCGCCGCCGAGGGTGGACAGCCGGTTGCCGAGCTCCTGCGGCCCGTCGAGGATCTTGTTGCCGTTCAGATCCCGGAACTGATAGCGCAGCGCCGCCTGGCCGACCGGATTCTCGAGCGAGCTGATGTCGGTGCTCGGGTTGTAGTAGAAGCGGCCGAAGTACCCCTTCCAGACCGTCCGCCCGGTGCCCGCCAGATCCCACGCGAACCCGAGGCGCGGACTGATGGACTTCAGATCCGCCACTGTCGTCTCCGGTGTCGAGACCGGCTGGAAGTAAGCGCTCTGTTCGGGCGTGAAGCTGTTCGCCGGCCAGCCGATCTTGTAGCGGTCGAACCGCGCGCCGGCGTTGATCGTGAAACGCCGCGTGGGGTTCCACGAGTCCTGCGCGTAAATGCCGGTGGCCGTCGAGTCGTCGATGCCTGTGTTCGGGGTGTTGTAGATATCCACTTCGCTCGGCGACGTTCCGCGGTCGCGGTAGTAAATGTTGCCCGGCTGGAAGCGGAGGAACTTGCGCCGCTCGCGGTACGCCTCGAGGCCGAACTTGAAGTTGTGGCTGCCGAAGCGATCGACGAAATACGACAACGCGGCAGACAGCTGCGGTTTCAAGGTCGTGCGGTTGTGGTAATAGTCCGAGGCACCGGACTGCTGGCTCGTATCGAGATCGATGCGGCCGACGGGTACACCCTCGGTCGACGTCGACTTGGTCTGCGTGGGATAGAGCGGAAAGTAATTGCCCCAGTGCGACGCCTGCACGTCGAGGAACGCGCGGCTGCCGAGCGTGCTCGTCCACTCGATTTTCTGCGGCCGGTTCTTGGAATCCTGCCAGTTCGCCGCGGAGACCGGAATGGCGAGCGAGAGGTCGCGGAGCGGCTGGAATTTCGATCGTTCGTTGTAGAACCAGATGATCTGATTCGATCGGGTGAGCTGGTAGGTCACTTTGATCGTCTTGTTGACGAGCTGACTCTGGGCTTCCTCTCCCGCCAGCCCGAGGATCGTCTTGTACTGGTTGTTGTCGCGGTAGCTCGCGAAGTACCAGAGGCGCTGCTTGCGGATCGGCCCGCCGACGTTGACGTTGAAGTCGTACTGCTTCGTGATCGGATTGCCGCGGGACAATCCGCTGCGCTGGCCGGTAACCGGATCGACGATCGTCGGCGCCTTGAAGCCCCTCGAATCCACGCCGCCCGGCGTACGGAACGCGTCGGGCACGTTGTTCGACAGCGTGTTCTCGCCGACGTAGTCGTAGTACAACTGCGAGTTGAACCTGTCGCCGCCCGACTTGACCGTCAGGTTGAGAAACGCGCCGAGGCCGGACTGCTCGCCCATGTTGCCCGAGCCTCCGAGCTGAAACTCCTCGAAGCTGCCAAAGTCGAAGTACCCGGCGTTGGCGTCCTGCCCTTCGGTCACGTTGATGCCCTCGAAGAGCGTCTTGTTCTGGCCCGTGACGCCGTACGTCTGATAGCCGGTCTGCGTCCCCGTCCGCGAGCCGCCGACGTCGTAGCCGGTCATCTGGAAGCCGGGCGCCTGCGCCATTGCGGCCCAGATGTCGCGCGCATTCGGGATGTCCTGCAGCAGCTCTTTCGTGAAGTTCGTGCCGACCGTCGTGCTCTTGACGTCGACGACCGGCGAATCGCCGGTGATCGTCACGGTCTCCTGGATCGACGACAGCTGCAGTTGCGCGTCGACCGTCAGCGTCTGATTGAGGCCGAGACGAATGCCTTCGCGTTTCAGCGTCTGGAAGCCGCCCAGCTCGAAGCTGACGGTGTAAAGACCCGGCGGCAGCGCGGGGTAACGATAGGTACCGTCAGCCGCGGTGACCGTTGTCTGTGGCTGAATCAGTGCGGGTCCGGCGACCGTGACCGTCGCGCCAGGCAGCACCGCGCCGGTATTGTCGGTGACGACGCCGGTGATGCGGCCGCGGAGCTCCTGCGGGCTTGCCGGCAGCGCGCTGCCGGCGACGAGGGCCAGAGCGACCAGGAAAGGAACGAATCGCTGACTCATTGCGCCCTCCGTTTGGCGTCTCGAAGGGCACAGTATAAGGAAAGCGGAATGGAACCGGAGAAATAAAAAACCGGCGGCCGGGTTGCCCCGACCGCCGGTAGGACCTGCTTCGCCGGGTCCAATAGGCCCGGCCTACAGTCGTAGCGTCCGCCCTCAGGCGGACCGTGATCCGATCAGAAGTTCACCCTGAACCCGAGCTTCAGAACCCGCGGCGCCACGATCTCCTGGATGCGACCGAAGTACGAGGTCGTGAGGCGGGCCGCATCGAAAGCGCCCTGGCTCGCGAAGTTCTGCGTCCGCGTGCCGTAGTCGCTCTGTCCCGCGCTCGAGTTGAGCGCGTTGTGCAGCTCGACCAGTACCGCCGCGGCGTGACCGCTGAATCGAAACGCCTTGTCGGCTCGCACGGACAGCAGGCTGAGATCGTCGGCACGGTAAGTACCGCGACGTTCCACCGGGATGTCGCGCGATCCTTGCGCAAGCGCCACCGTCAGTCGGCGATCGCGCGGGAGTCCGGTCAGGTACTGATAGTTGGCGCCAAGGGTTACGCCAAACGGCGCCTGATAGCTGCCGAGGATTTTGAACGCGTGCGGCTGGTCGTTCGCGCCGCGTCCGCTGCCGCCCACGAAATCGAGCGCGTTGTTCGGATTCGTGAAATCCAAACACGCGTCGCACCGGATCGTTCCCGAGCTCGTGCTGATGCCGTTCTGCACGCCGTCAAGGCGCGAGAACACGTACGAGGTCTGCATCTGCCACCGGTCGGACATACGCTTCACGACGGACAGCTCCAGCGCCCGGTAACGCTGGACGCAATCAATCGAGACGTTGTTGCCGCAGTTCGTGTGGAAGAACGTGTCCTTGCCGAGGAACTCCGGCCTGACGTCATAGAACGTCAGCGTGCGCTCGTCGCCGCTGCTGCGGATCTGGTCCGGGCCCGGGTCGACCACAACACGCGTCGGTGCGTACGCCGTCGACGCCACGGTATTGCACGGCAGACCGTAGCAGTTCTGATCCGCCGTCATATTCGAGAACCAGCGCTGGATCCAGTCGACGTTCAGCGACCAGTTCGCCGCCAGCTCGCGCTGGAAGGCGAACATGATCTCGTCGTTCTTCGGATCCTTGAGATTCGGGTCGATCGTGTTCGACCGCGGCACGAACTGGCTGCGCAGCACGCCGAGCTCGTTGCGATCGGCCTTGCCGTTGCCGTTCAGATCGCCGAGGAACGACCAGGTCTGCACACCGCCCGTCTGGATCGAGTTCGGGTTGATGCTCGAGAACTCGCCCGTGTACATCGTCTCGTAGTAGCGGCTGTAGCTCGCCTTGAGGACATTCTTGCCGTCTTCGGTCAGCTTGTAGACGACGCCGGTGCGCGGCGCGATCGTGTTCCACTTGTAGCCCGGGTTGATGTCCGGATACGTCGTCACCGGAAACCATTTGCCGCCGCCGCCGGTCTGCGACGGGATGTCGCCGTCGTAGTACGACCAGCGCAGGCCGAGGTTGAAGGTCGCGCGCGAGTAGCTGGCGCGGTCCTGGACGAAGGCGGCGAAGTTCCGCATCCTCGTCTTCTGGGTCAGCGGGGTGTTATAGAGCAGGACCTCAACCGGCGTGCAGCCGCTGCGGACGCTCGCGTTGCAGGTCTCGGCCGGTCCCGAGTAACGGAGACGCGAGTCGTCCTGAATGATGAAGCCGTCGGTGCCGGTCGGCGTCCACCACTGCTCGAGGCCGGTCTTCAGCTGATGGCTGGCGCCGAGGAACCCGTCCATGTAGCGCGTGACGCCGACGTTCGTCTGATGGCGGTACGAGTCGCGGAACCGCTCGCCGCTCGGCTCCGGGCCGTCGATGTAGATACCGGTCGTGATGTTGAGCGTCGACGGGAACTGGCGGCTCTCAGGCAGCGCGTTGAACTCGTCCGCCCATGTGCTCGGCCAGTGCATATGGAAGTACGTGGACGAGACCTCGAGGAACGTGTTCTGGCCCCACACCGACGTCCAGTTCACGTTGAACAGGTTCTTCGGCGACTCCTGATGCAGCGTGCCCTCGGGACGCGGCTGGTTGACGCCCGCGTTGCGGTGCGGCTGGAACTTCCGGTTGTAGGTCCAGAACGCCGACACCGTGTTGTTCTTGTTGACCTGGTATTTGCCGCTCGCCGTGTAGTTGCGCAGGTTCGAATCGAACGGATTCGTCAGGCTGTCGTTCGAGTTCACGATCGTGTAGCCGGGCGTTGCGTCGACGGTGCTGTAGTTGCGGAACGATCCGAACCACCAGAGCCGATCCTGTACGATCGGGCCGCCCAAGTCCGCGTTGAAGTCGTTCAGCTTGCGCAGCGATGGGTCGGTGACACCCTGCGCGCGCAGGCTGTCGGTAATGTTGTTGCCGGTGAAGTTGTTCCAGTAGCCCTTGCCGGTGATGCCGTAGAAGGCGGTGCCTCTGACGGTGTTGCCGCCGGTCTTCGGGATCACGTTGATGTTCGCGCCGCCGCCGCCGCCGACCTCGGCACCCATGGCTGCCGTGTCGACCGAAATCTCCTCGGCCGATCCGAAGTCCATGTAGTACATCGAACCGTAGTTCTGCGGGGTGTCAGCGGTGACGCCGTAGTAATTCAGGTTGTAGTTGCTCGCGCCGTGCGCGACCATGCCGGTCGACGTCGCCGCGTTCAGTCCGCCCGGATCCTGACGGCCCATCGTCATCCCGGGGAGAACCGTCGTCGATCCGAAGATCGTCCGCGACGTCGGGACCGACTGCAGGATTTCCTGGTCGAGCCGCGCGCCGACTTTGGTGTTCTCGACGTCGACCGTCGGCGAGGCGCCGGTCACGGTGACGGTCTCCTGAAGTGACGCCAGCTTCAGCGAGGCATCGACGGTGATCGTCTGCCGGACAGGGACGACGATCCCTTCGCGCACGAGCGGCGAGAAACCGCCGAGCTCGAACTTCAACGTATAAGTGCCGGACGCGACAGCCGGAAACCGATACTGGCCCGTGCCGGTCGTTGTTGCGGTCGGCGTGCCCATCACCGCCGGCCCGGACAATGTGACGGTGACGCCCGGAAGGGCGCCGCCCTGGTCGTCGGTGACCTTGCCCACCAACTCGCCGAAGGTCTGGCCCGTCTGTGCCGCCGCCGGCACGAGGCCGAACGTCGTCAGCAGCGCCAGCGCGACGAGAACTCGAAAGAACGCACGTCTCACAGAAACCTCCCCTGGAAAGACAAGAGCCGGGATTGCGCTATCCCCGAACGATACATGCTTTTTATCGGCACGGAGACGCTAAAACCCTACGCAATCGTCCGCAACTCGTGCAGATACAAGGTTTTGGATTCGTCGTGTCGCGGGCGGCATTTGGAATACCATTCCTGCGCGCAACGTGACGGAGGTGCAAGTGAGGCGTGTCCTGAGCGGAATCGCGTTGATTGTGTCGAGTGTCGCCGCGCTCGTGTCGGCGCAGCCAGCCGCAAGCGGCGCGCGGTCGCCCGCCGAGCTCATGCAGGTGCCCGCGGTCAAGCAGGCGCTCGCGGCGGTGAAAAGTTCGGAGCCGCAAACGATCGAGGATCAGATTCGCTTCTGCGAAATCCCGGCGCCGTCGTTCAAGGAAGATGCGCGAGGAAAAGAATTGCAGCGCGTGTTCCAGCAGATCGGGCTGCAGAACGTGCGCGTCGACAAGGTCGGCAACGTGCTGGGCACGTATCCCGGCGCGGCGCCGCATCCGCACCTCGTGATCGCCGCGCACCTCGACACGGTGTTTCCTGAAGGAACCGACGTTCGCGTCAAGCGTGACGGGGCGGTCCTGCGAGGCCCCGGCATCGGCGACGACTGCCGCGGGCTGGCGGTCCTCGTCGCGATCGCGCGCGAGATGAAGAAGGCCGGCGTGCAGATGCCGGGGACGGTCACGTTCGTCGCCAACGTCGGCGAGGAAGGGCTCGGCGATCTGCGCGGGGTCAAACAGCTGTTCCGCGAGACGCTCAAGGATCAGATCGACAGCTTCGTGTCGATCGACGGAACCGGCATTCACGTCACGAACGTCGCCGTCGGCAGCCACCGGTACCGCGTGACGTTCAAGGGCCCCGGCGGCCACAGCTTCGGCGCGTTTGGAATGGCCAATCCGATCGGCGCGATGGGCCGCGCGATCGCGAAGATCGATGAGATTCAGGTGCCGAAGCAGCCGAAGACCACGTTCAACGTGGGCCGTGTCGGCGGCGGCACGTCGGTGAACTCCATTCCGTTCGAAGGGTGGATGGAAGTCGATATGCGATCCTCGGATCCCGCGTCGCTCGCGAACGTCGATGCGAGCTTCCAGAAGGCGGTCGATTCGGCGGTGCAGGAAGAGAACGCGCGCTGGGGCAAACCTAGCATGATCACCGCCGTCAAGGAGCTCGTCGGCGATCGGCCCGCCGGCTCGACGCCGGAAAACTCGCCAATCGTTCGAACCGGTCTTGCGGTGGCGACGCAGCTTGGCTTCTCCGCGAACCTGGGCGAGGGATCGACAGATTCGAACATTCCGATGAGCCTGAAGATTCCGGGCATCACGGTCGGCGGCGGCGGCCGCGGCCGCGACGCGCACTCGCTGAATGAGTCCTACGACACGACCGATTCGTGGATGGGGACGCAGTACGCGATGCTGTTGACGGTTGCTTTGGTACAGAAGTAATTCGCGCTACTGCTCATCACGAAGTCACGAAGAACACGAAGCGTGTTCTTCGTGGCTTCGTGACGGACGATCAGTCGTTCTTGATTCGCGTGAAGCGTTCGGTATCGACAGCACGCTGTCGCGCGGCCACCGTGCGTGCGCGCACGACGCGCGCGATGAAGGCCGCGTGCGGCACCAGCACGGCGATCGTTTCCTGTACGACGAGCGGGCTCGCGGCCGCGAGTGGCAACAGGTTGAGGATGGCCGCGATGACAAAGACGACCGTAAAGAGCGCGTCCGTCGCTGGCGCCCCGGCCGGCGCGCCGAACGTCCCGACCGCCTGCTCCCAGCGGTCCTCGTGGAAGACGAGCAGATAACGGCCGATTCGTTCGACGCTGACGTGCAGGGCGAAGACGCCTTCGAACGTCGCCGCCAGCGCGAGCAAGGGAACCAGCGTGGCGACGGGCGGCACCGCCAGCGCCAGCGCCGCCAGTGTCAGCGCCGCCCACACCGCGAGGCCGACGACGAAGACCCAAATCCGTGTGGTGCCGCGTTCACGAATTGTGGCGCGCAGTGCTGTGTATTCCCGGATGTCACGGGGCGTCACGACTTTAGTCCTCTGATGGCGGTCCGGGGGCAGCCGATAACACGGAAAACGCGGGCGATCGGACCTGAGGCATTCTGGCACAGGACTTGGTCAGCCCTTCCGCTGAGGCTCAGCTGTGATGGTTGGTGCAGATAGGGCGTACGGTCGAGACGATAATCCCCTTGCAATCTGTAGGTTGTCTGCTACAATTTTTGCGGTCCATTTCACGACAATCAGGTAACGCCGCGTGAGCAGAAAACCATTTTTCTGGATCGCTCCTCTTGCGCTCTCTGCGCTCGTCGGTATCGGCGTCACGCCGTCCGACGCCGGACAAGCACGAACCCAAAAGCGCGCCGCGAAGGCGACGGCGGGCACGGCCAAAAAGTCCGCGTACTCCGCCGCGCGCGCGCAGTCGCGCCGGACGAAGCTCGCGCGGGCGCGCGCCACGGCCATGGCGCGCGAGATGGTCGAGACCGCGCTGCCGCGCTACAAGGTCGACGCGAGCGGGGATCTCGTTCCGGATGTGCGAGCGGCCGCGGCGATCATTTACGACCCCGAGACCAACCAGGTGCTCTGGGAAGAGAACTCGCAGAGCCAGCGATCGATCGCCAGCATCACGAAGGTGATGACGGCGACGGTCTTCCTCGAAAACAATCCCGACCTCGGCCAGCCTGTCACGGTCGCGCGCAGCGACACGTTTCAGGCGTCGACGACGCATCTGCGCGCGAACGACAAGGTGACGGTGGATGACCTCCTGCACCTGCTGCTGATCGCGTCCGACAATGCCGCGGCTCGTGCACTTGCCCGCATCTCCGTGCACGGCTCCGATGGCTTCGTCCAGCGGATGAACGAGAAAGCGCAGGAGCTGGGGCTGCAGAGCACGAGCTACGCGGATCCGTCAGGGCTTCTGACCGAGAACATGTCGTCGGCGTACGACATGGCGCGCCTGATCACGCTCGCGTCACAGGACGACCGCATGTCGTCCATCATGCGGCTCTCGGAATACACCGTGACAACCGGCAACCGCCGCGTCATCGCGTTCCATAGCACGAACCACCTGCTCGGCCGCAACGATGTCGAGGTCCGCGCCGGCAAGACGGGATTCATCTCGAAGGCGGGCTACTGCCTCGCGACGCTGCTCCGCATGCCCGACAACGGTCCCCAGGTCGCCGTCGTCGTGCTCGGCGCGCGCTCGAACGCGGGCCGCTTCATGGAATCGCGCAACCTGTTCAACTGGGTGACGTCGAAAGCCTCGACGCTCTTTGCAGCGCGTCCGCAGCAGCAGCAACAGTAAACAGTAAACAGTAACAGTAGGTATGAGGGATGAGGGATGAGGGATGAGGGATGAGGTAAGAGGGATGAGGTAAGAACGGATCCCTCATCCTTCGTCCCTCATCCCTCATCCCTCGTCCCTCGTCCCTCATCCCTCATCCTTTCCCTCTTCCCTCATCCCTCATCCCTACCGTTATCCAACCCTACCGTTATCCAACATACCCCCTCTGAATTGCCGCCGCATCGAGCGGCAGGGTCGCAATCGAATCGACTGCCACCATGACGGGCCGGGTCGCGCGCCGGCCGTCGTACGCTTTCAGATAACGCCGGCACACGTCGCACGCGTAGACGCGGTACCGGCCGTCGCGCGTCGCGAACGACGTGATGAGCGCGCGGTCGTCGTTCGCGCAGAACGGGCACGTCAGCGGCGCGAAGACCCACTGACCGGTGCAGCGCCCGCAGATCAGGCGCCGCTCGGCGCTTGGCGTGATCGCCGCGAAATCCGGTTCCCACCCGCAGAACGGGCAATGGCCGTGGTGCCACAGTCCGATGTCGACGCGCTGAGTGAGCGCCTCGGCGCAACGAGCGAGAAACGGCCGCAGCGCGAGGACGAGCACCTGGTCGATGCTCGCCGGCGCATCGGTCTGGGCCCGCGCGGGCGCGTCGACGTCGACGCCGGAGGTCGACGCGTACCAGTTGGTCACGATCGGTTCGAGGCGATTGCCGTCGCGGCCGATGGCGACGATCGCGTCGTAGTCGCTGCGCTCGAGCGCCTCGTAGCGGTGCAGGATATCGGCCGTCTGACGAAACGTGAGCCGGAAATCGGTCCACTCGAGCGGGATGTCGCTGAACCGCACGAGCGGGCGTCCCGCGCGCTGCTGGCCCGCCGCCCATTCCGGATCGATCTGAATCCACGGCAGCGGGACGCGGCCCTGCACGCGGCGCTGCATCTCGACGAGCGCGAGCTGCATGTCGACCGCCGACGCGAGCTCGGGCTGGCTGGTTTTGATTTCTTTCAGCTCGACGATTTCACGCGGCTCGGCGCGTGGCGGCCGGGGCGGACGCTCTGGCACGCGCGCGATTGTACAGAAATCAAAATATTTCGAGCCAGACGAGATTGAACGTGGCCGCTCCCCGGTTGTCGGCGCCGCCGGCCGCGGCGCCCCCCGGGTGATGCCGATCCTTCGAATCTTTTACGTGTTTCCGCTGTTGGCGAATTGACGGTATTGCGCCGCGTCGCTGGCTGCACGCAGTTTGACGGCGCGCAGCATTCCTCGACGAGCCTTCATTTCCGGAACACCAAAGCCCGATCGTTTTTCGCCATCGTGCCGTCGGCGGAGAGTGTCGCGTCGGACGGTGACTTCGTTCAGAGCGAACGCGGACAACGCCGAGGCTGATGCGACGCGAGCGGGATAGAATCGTCTGATCGCATGGCGCGCAAATCCCGCACAGCCGCAGAGTCGTCGAACCGGCCGAGCGTGCTGCTGATCGCCTCCGAAGCGCATCCCTACGCGAAGAGCGGCGGACTGGCGGACGTCCTCGGCGCGCTGCCGGCGGCGCTCGCGCGCCTCGGGTGGGACGCGACCGTCGCGCTGCCGCGCTACCGGGGCATCGACGTTCCCGGGGCCGGCTCGCTCGTCGAACGGTTTCCGGTGTCGATCGGCGGCTATTCGCTCGACGTCGGCTTCTTCGACGCGCCGCTCGGCGACGGCGCGCGTGCGCTGCTCGTCGATTGTCCCGAGCTGTACGATCGCGACACGTTGTACGGTCCGAACAACACGGACTATCCGGACAACCCGCGGCGGTTCGCGATGCTCGTGCGTGCCGCGCTGGAGTTCGCCGGCCGGCGCGGCCGCGGACCATCGATCGTGCACGCGCACGACTGGCAGGCCGGACTCGCGCCGGTGTATCTGCGCACCTTGTACGCGACACACCCGGTCCTCGGCGGAACGCCGACCGTGCTCACGATTCACAACCTCGCCTATCAGGGAAACTTCGCGCCGGACTGGCTGGCGCGTCTCGATCTCGGGTGGGATCAGTTCGCCGTCGATCGGCTCGAGTACTGGGGCCGCATCAGTTTTCTGAAGGGCGGGATCAACGACGCCGATTTTCTCACGACGGTCAGCCCGCGCTATGCGGAGGAAATACAAACGCCGGAGCTCGGCGCTGGATTCGACGGCATCATCCGCGCGCGGCGCCATCGCCTCGTCGGCATCCTGAACGGGATCGACACGCGCGAATGGGATCCGTCGGCCGACCCGCACCTGCCGGAGCCATTCAGCGCGGACGACCTGTCAGGTAAGAACGCCGCGAAGATCGAAGTGCTCGGACGCTACGGTCTGCCGGCCGATTCGGCGGCGCTCGCGCGTCCGCTGATCGGCATGGTTTCCCGGATGGTCGATCAGAAGGGTCTCGACCTCATCGCCGCGCTCGAGGCGCAGTTGCCGCGGTTCGGCGCGTCATACGTCGTGCTCGGCACGGGCGAACCGGTCTACGAGCAGTTCTGGACGCGCCTTGCCACCGCGCATCCGACCCGCATCGGCGCCCGGATCGGATTCGACGAAGCGCTCGCGCACCTGATCGAGGGTGGCGCCGACATGTTCCTGATGCCGTCGCGGTTCGAGCCGTGCGGCCTGAATCAGATGTACAGCCTGCGCTACGGCACCGTGCCGATCGTGCGTGCCGTCGGCGGCCTCGCCGATACCGTTCGCGATGACAGTGACGGCACGGGGCGCGCGACAGGGTTCGTCTTTCGTGAATATGCACCGGCCGCGCTGCGCGGCGCGATCGAGCGCGCGCTCGCCGCGTTCGCCGACAAGCCGCGATGGCGGGCCCTTCAGCTGGCGGGCATGGCTCAGGATCATTCGTGGGATCGTTCTGCGAAAGAGTACGTCAAACTATATGAACGGGCTCTAGGGCGCGAGCCCGAGCCGACGGCGTGACAACGAGGTGAGGACCCAACGATGAACGAACACGTGCAGACCTTTACAGACAACAACTTCGAGACCGACGTGCTGAAGGCGGGCAAGCCCGTGCTGGTGGACTTGTGGGCGCCCTGGTGCGGTCCCTGTAAGCGTCTCGAGCCGACCGTCGACGCGTTGGCCGCCGAATACCTCGGCAAGATCACGATCGGTAAGATGAACGTCGACGAAAACCCGGATGTCTCGTTCAAGTATCAGGTTCGTGGTATCCCGACGCTGCTGTTGTTCAAGGACGGCCAGGTCGTCGAATCGATCGTCGTCCTCGCACACAAAGAAGATCTGAAGAAGGTGATCGACAAGCATGTCGGCGCGACGCAGGCCGACGACCTTCAGAACGTGACCGCCAAGCCCGCCTGATGGCCGACATCCGCAATGTCATCGTAATCGGGTCCGGGCCCGCCGGGCTCACCGCGGCGCTATATACCGCGCGCGCGAACCTCCAGCCGCTCGTCATCGAAGGCCTGGAAGCCGGCGGTCAGCTGATGCTGACGACGGAGGTCGAGAACTTTCCAGGGTTTCGCGACGGGATCCTCGGGCCGAAGCTGATGGAAGAGATGCGCGCGCAGGCGGCGCGGTTCGGCGCCGACCTCGTCCACGACAACGTCACCAGGGTCGACCTCTGCACGCAGCCGCTCCTCGTGCGAACGCCCGACGCTGAGTATCGCGCGAAGTCGGTGATCATCGCGACCGGCGCGTCGGCGAAACTGCTCGGTCTTCCAGGCGAGCGGACGATGATGGGCCGCGGCGTGTCGACGTGCGCCACGTGCGACGGCTACTTTTTCCGCGGCCACGACATCGCCGTAATCGGCGGCGGCGATTCGGCGATGGAAGAAGCGGTGTTCCTCACGCGGTTCGCGTCCAAGGTAACCCTCGTTCATCGCCGCGACGGGCTGCGCGCGTCGAAGATCATGCAGGACAAGGCGCACGCGAACCCGAAGATCGAGTGGATGCTCGACAGCCAGGTCGAAGAGATCATGGACGATGGGAAGGGCGCGGTGAAGGGGATCGGCGTCCGGCACAATCGAACGCAGGTCCGGACCGACGTGCCCGTGACCGGCGTGTTCGTGGCGATCGGCCACACGCCGAACACGTCACTGTTCCGCGGTCAGCTGGAGCTCGACGCGAACGGCTACGTCATCACGCACGACGGATCGAAGACGAGCATCGCCGGCGTCTTTGCATGCGGCGACGTTCAGGATCACATCTATCGGCAGGCGGTCACCGCGGCGGGATCGGGATGCATGGCCGCGCTCGACGCCGAGCGCTACCTCGATCACGTGCCGGAACATTTACAGACCGTATAGACGTAATTGGCGAATTGGTGAATTGGAGAGTTGGTGAATTCACTACTCACCAATTCACCAATTCTCCAACTCGCCAATTCACCAACTACCGGCTATCGTCTATCCAACCGCCACCCATGACGACATCGCCATCGTAGAAGACGACGGCCTGTCCGGGCGTGATGGCGATCTGCGGCGTGTCGAAGATCACCTCGGCGCGCGCATCGCCCAGCGATCGAACCGTCGCGGCCGCCGGCTGATGGCGGTGGCGAATCTGGGCCGCGGCGCGGATCGGAGCCGCCGGTTCGCCGGTCACCCAGTTCACGTTCGACGCGGTCAGCGCGGTGCGCTCGAGCGACGACCGCGGACCGACGACAACCTGCCGATCGCCCGGATGCAGTGCGAGCACGTACACCGGAGCGCCGTCGCGCGATCGCGACAGGCCGAGCCCCTTCCGCTGGCCCACCGTGAATCGATGAATCCCGCCGTGCGTGCCGAGGACGCGGCCCTCCTCGTCGACGATCGTGCCGTCGCGCGAGACCTCGGGCGCACGTGACGACACGAACCTGGCGTAGTCGTCGTCCGGGATGAAGCAGATCTCCTGGCTGTCCGGCTTGTCCGCGACCGGCAGCCGCCGCGCGCGCGCGTACTCGCGAACGGCCTCCTTCGGCCGATCGCCCACCGGAAACACCGCCTGCGCGAGCTGCTCCTGCGTGAGCGAGAACAGGAAGTACGACTGATCCTTCGCCGGATCGACGCCGCGCTTCAGGAGATAACGGCGCGTTCCGCCCGCGGGATCGACGGTCGCCTCGACCTGTGCGTAGTGACCCGTCGCCACGGCGTCGGCGCCAAACCCGCGAGCCCGCTCGGCGAGCGTCGCGAACTTGAGGTCGCTGTTGCAGTGCGCGCAGGGAAGCGGAGTGCGGCCCGCGGCATACTCCCTGACGAAGTTCGACACGACCTGATCGTCGAACTGCTTCTCGAAGTTCAGGATGTAGTGGGGGATGTTGATCGCCGCCGCGACGCGCCGCGCGTCGTGCAGATCGTCGAGCGTACAGCAGCTGCCGAACGACGCCTGTCCCTCGCTTTGATCGTAGAGCTGCATGGACAGACCGATCACGTCGTGTCCCTGCTCGGCGAGAAGGGCAGCCGCGACCGAGGAGTCGACGCCGCCCGACATAGCGACAACGATCCGCATTCGAATTTCACCGACCATTCATCACGAAGCTACGAAGACCATGAAGATCACGAGGTCGCTGGTTCTCAGGGTTGAGAATCGAGTACTTCGTGGGCTTCGTGATCTTCGTGACTTCGTGATACGCAGGCGTTGGACTCATATACGAGCCGGGGCCGGCTTTTGCGTTAATCCTCGCAACTTTTCCGCCAGCCGCGGCAGGACGCCGATCACGAAGTCGACCTCCTCCTGCGTCGAGTACATCCCGAGGCTGAAGCGCAGCGAATTCTGCGTGCGGTGGGGCGGGAGGCCCATCGCCTTCAAGACGTGCGACGGTTCGAGCGTGCCCGACGAGCAGGCCGACCCGGTCGACACCGCTATGCCCTCGAGGTCCAGCGCGATCAGCAGGCTCTCGGCCTCCACTCGATCGAAGCTGATGTTCGTCGTGTTCGGCACACGCGGCGAGCGCGCGCCGTTGATATTGGTCCCGGGAACCGCGCGAAGGATGCCGTCCTCGAGCCGATCGCGGAGCGCCGCCAGCCGTTCCATCTCCGTCGGGATCTTCCCCGCGGCGACGCGCGCGGCCACGCCGAGCCCGACGATCCCCGGCACGTTCTCGGTCCCGGCCCGGCGATTCCGCTCGTGCTTGCCGCCGGTCAGAATCGGCTGCATGCGCGTGCCGCGCTTGACCCACAAGGCGCCGGCGCCCTTCGGTCCGTTGAACTTGTGCGCGGACAGCGACAGCAGGTCGACGTCGAGCGCCCGCACATCGATCGGCAGCTTGCCCGCCGACTGCACGGCGTCCGTGTGCATCATCGCGCCAGTCGAGTGGGCGATGGCCGCCAGCTCCGCGATCGGCTGAACCGTCCCGATCTCGTTGTTGGCGTGCATCACCGACACGATTGCCGTATCGCCGGCGATGATCTCGCGCAGCCGGTCCGGCGACACGATGCCGGTTCGGTCGACAGGGATGAGCGTCGTTCGCCACCCGCGCCGCTGGAGTGCGCGCAGCGTGTTCAGGACGGCTTCGTGCTCGATGGCGCTGGCGATCAGGTGCTTGCGGCCGGTCGGCTCGAGGGCCTCGGCGACGCCGCGGATGGCGAAGTTGTCCGCCTCGGTGCCGCCGCTGGTGAAGATGACCTCGGACGGATCGCCGTGGATCAGTGCGGCGACCGCCGACCGCGCCTCGTCGAGCGCGGCCTTGGCCTGCTGGCCGAAATGATGCACGCTCGACGGATTTCCGAAGAGATCGCGCGTCGTATGCGCCACTGCGTCGGCCGTTTCGGGCGACAGCGGGGTAGTCGCGTTGTAGTCAAAATAGACACGCATCGTGAACCTTACATTGTAGCAAAGGGCGCTAAGTCTTGGCAGGAAAAGGACTAGACACGTTTCATTCGGACACCTATACTGGCAACTCTTTCACGTTCCGATATTGCACGTGACGGCAAATTCTGCCGCATCTGCGCCCTGCACGCACCCGGGGAAAGTAAGGCGGAGGACCACATGTGGAAACGCGATGAAGCAGTCCGACCGGCGAGCGGTCAACCGACGGTTGCGCCGCAGCCACCCGCGCCGACAGCGGCCGGGACCGGCAGTTCCGGCGGAGCTCGACCCGAGGCCGCACATCACATGGAGAGAGACATTGTGAACATTGGGAAGTCGGTTGTCATCAAGGGCGAGTTGAACGGCAGCGAAGATCTCACCATCGAAGGACACGTCGAGGGCACGATTCAGTTGCGCGACCACGTGCTGACGATCGGTCCCAACGGCAAGATCAAGGCGCAGGTGTTCGCGAAAGCGGTCATCGTGCTTGGCGAAGTGACCGGCAACGTCACGGCGACCGACAAGGTCGACATCCGCGACAACGGCTCGGTCGACGGCGACATCATCTCGCCGCGCGTCGCCATTGCCGAAGGCGCGCACTTCCGCGGCAGCGTCGACATGCAGCGCAAGGGCGGCGCGCCCGCACAGGCGCAGCAGGCCCAGGCGCACGCGCCGAAGGGGTCGCAGCCGCCGCAGCAGCCGCAGCCCGTGGCCGCCGCCGCGTCGCAGCCGCAGCCGCAGCGCGTCGGAGCCTGAGGCCGCTCGAGTCGGAAGCTGGAACGAAGGAAGTCGAGAGTCGACCTCTCTTCGATGGGTCTCCTCGAGCGTCTTGCCACGCGGAAAGTCGACGTCAGCCCGCCGCATCCCCCAAGTGCGGCCGCTGTCGTCGACGACGCGGTGTTCGCAACCAAAGCCCTGAAGAAGTTTCTGGCGTCGCTGACGTCGCGGACCTCGCCCGTCCTGCTGGACCTGGGGCCAGTGGTCGGCAGCAACGTCAGCTTCTTCGGCGAGCAGCTGGGCTGCAAGATCTTCGTGGAGGACGTGTTCACCGATCTCGATCGGCACGTTCGCGAAGGGAAGCTCGACGCGTTTCCGGCGTTCCTCAAGAAACGGTTCACACAGAAGACCGGCACGTTCGACGGGATTCTCTGCTGGGACCTGATCGACTATCTGGACAAGAAGTCCGCGCAGGTGGTTGCCGACGAGCTGACGCGCATCCTTCGGCCCGACGGCGCGCTGCTCGGGTTCTTCGGCACCGCGCAGACGCGCGATGCCCGCTACACCAAGTTCATCATCGTCGACGACGTGAACCTGCGGTACCGGCAGTACCCGGCCGCGCGGGCCCGCCAGGTCATCCTGCTGAACCGCGACATCACCCGGCTGTTCGCGGAGCTGCGCGTCTCCGACTCGTTCCTGCTGAAGAATAACTTTCGAGAGATCCTCTTCCGAAAACCGCTGATCACCTGACCCTGCCTCGCCGTCCTCCGGGCAATCCGCTGGAGCGCGAGGCTTCAGCCGAGCGATTTCGCCGGGCGTCCATCGCAGTAAGCTAGGGCCATGGCCCGGCCGGTCATCGCCCTGCTCACCGACTTCGGCACGCGCGACCACTACGCCGGCACGATGAAAGGCGTCGCGCTGGCGATCTGCCCGGATGCGACGCTCGTCGACATCACCCACGATATTCCGGCTCACGACGTCCTGTCGGGGGCACTCGAGCTCGCGGCGGCCTACAAGTACTTCCCGACCGGGACCGTTTTTCTCGCGGTCGTGGACCCGGGTGTCGGTTCGTCGCGGCGTGGGATCGCGGCCGACGTTGGCGACTACCGGTTGGTCGCGCCCGACAACGGCGTGCTGACGGTCGTGCTCGACGAATCGCCGCCGCGAAAAGTCGTCGAGCTGACGGAGCGGCGCTACGCGCGTCCGACCGTCAGCCGCACGTTCGAGGGCCGCGACCGGTTTGCGCCGGCCGCCGCGTGGCTCGCGAAGGGAATCGAGCTCGCGGCCCTCGGCCGTCCGGCCGGCGCGCTGCACCGGCTGGACATTCCCAAGCCGGCGATCGACCGCGAGCACGACGCGATCACGGGAGAGGTGGTCCGCGTCGATCGGTTCGGCAATCTGATCACGAACATCGATCGCAAGACGTTCGAGAAGGTGGCGGGCGCGTCGCTCGACATCCGCGTCGGGCCGCACGCGGTGTCGAAGGTCGTGACAACGTATGCGGACGCCCCGGCCGGCGAAGTGTGTGCGCTGTTCGGCAGCACCGATCACCTGGAGCTGGCCGCGAACGGTGCCAGCGCCGCAAGCGAGCTCGCGCTGGGCCGCGGCGCGCCCGTGACCGTCGCCCGACGAGCGTGATAACATCGCCCGTTTTCATGCTCGACCGTTCATCCACAGCGCAGAAGTCGCGGAACACGCAGAAAAGTACGCACCGGTTCAGCGTGTTGCGCGCTGGTTCCTCCCGACATGATTGACTTTACGCTTGGCGAAGAACAGCGGCTGCTCGAACAATCAGTCCGCGAGTGGGCGGCGCGCGAAGTGGCGCCGCACATCCGCGAGAACGACCGCAACCATTACTTCGATCGCGACCGGATTCTCGGCGGCATGGCGCGTCTTGGCGTGCTGGGCGTCTCCGTGCCGCAGGAATACGGCGGCGCGGGCATGGATTACATCTGCCTGGGCCTCGCGAGCGAGGAGCTCGAATACGTCGACACGTCGCTCCGCGTGATCATGTCGGTGCACGCCGGGCTGAATTGCCTGACGCTGCTCGCCTGGGGCACCGAAGATCAGAAGCGGCGCTATCTGGTGCCGCAGGCGCAGGGCGCCAAGATCGCCGGCTACGCGCTGACCGAGCCGGGCGCCGGCAGCGACGCGCGCGCCATCCAGTCGACCGCGATCAAGAAGGGCGATCGCTACGTGCTGTCCGGCGAGAAGAGCTGGATCTCGCTCGCCGACGTCGCCGACAACTTCCTCGTCATCGCGTGGACCGACCTCGAGAAGAAGAAGCAGCGCGATCCGTCCGGCCTGACGGCGTTCATCGTCGAGCGCACGTTCAAGGGGTTCTCGAGCGGTCCGATGAAGGAGAAGTGGGGCATCCTCGCCGGCAACACCGGCTTCTTCAAGATGGACGACGTCGACGTGCCCGAGGAGAACGTGGTCGGACGGCCCGGCGAAGGCTTCAAGATCGCGATGTTCGCGCTCGACCAGGGCCGCTTCACCGTCGCCGCGGGCGCGACCGGGCTGATCCGCGCGTGCCGCGACGCGAGCGTGAAGTACGCGAAGGAGCGCCACACGTTCGGCGTCGAGATCGGACAGCACCAGCTCGTGAAGGAAATGATCGCGCAGATGGAGTCGGACTATCAGAGCGCGCGCCTGCTGTGGCTTCGCGCCGGCTGGATGAAGAACCACGGCCTCCGCAACACGCGCGAGACCGGGCTGGCGAAATGGTTTGCGACCGTCGCGTCCGAGCGCGCGGCCGGCGATGCGGTGCAGATTCACGGCGCCAACGGGTACTCGGATGAGTACCCGGTCGGCCGCTACTTCCGGAACTGCAAGGGCGCGGTGATCTACGAAGGCACGCGCGAGATTCACAAGATCATGCAGGCCGATTATCTGCTCGGCTATCGCACGGACCGCCCGACGCGCTGTGACCTGCCGGCGTACGGCGCCAATCTGAAATCTGAAGTCTCCAATCTGAAATCTGAAGTCTGAAATCTGAAATCTCCCGAATCGCATGGACTCCGACCTCTCCCTCGACTTCCTTCGCGTCGTAGAGCAAGCGGCCATCGCCTGCGCGCATACGATGGGCCAGGGCGATCGCCACGGCTCCGATCACGTCGCGGTCGAAGCGATGCGGCGCGTGATGGACACCGTCCCGATCGACGGGACGATCGTCATCGGCGAAGGCGAGCGCGACGAGGCGCCGATGCTGTACATCGGCGAGAAAGTGGGGATGGCGCACGCGGCGGAGAAGGGCCCGACCCGCTTTCCGCAGGTCGACATCGCGGTCGATCCGCTGGAAGGCACGAACCTCTGCGCGACCGGCGCGCCGAACGCGATCGCGGTGCTCGCGGCGTCGAGCAAGGGCGGCCTGCTGCACGCGCCCGACCTCTACATGGAGAAGCTCGTCGTCGGGCCGAGCTCGAAGGACGCGGTGAGCCTCGACGCGCCGGTGCACGAGAACCTCGAAGCGATCGCCTCGTCGCTCGGACGCCGCGTCGAGGATCTCGTCGTGATCGTCCTCGATCGCGAGCGGCATCAGAAGCTGATCGCCGACATCCGCGCGACGGGCGCGCGCATCCGCCTGATCACGGACGGCGACCTCTCCGCCGGCATCGCGGCAGCCGTCGTCGGCTCCGGCGTGCACGCGGTGATGGGCACCGGCGGCGCGCCGGAAGGGGTGCTCACCGCCGCGGCGATGCGCTGCCTGAACGGCGAAATCTTCGCGCGGCTCGTGATCACGAAGCCGGAGCACGAAGAGCGCTCGCGGGCGATGGGCATCACCGACTTCAAGAAGATCTACCGCGCGAAGGATCTCGCGCCGGGCGAGCGGATCATCTTCGCCGCGACGGGCGTCACCGACGGCACGCTGATGCGCGGCGTCCGGTTCTTCGGCGACGGCACGCGCACCAGCTCGGTGATCATGCAGAACGATCCGCACCGCATCCGGTTCATCGACAGCATTCACGTGTCGGGGGATGCTGACGTGAAGATCCGCTTTTAACGGGTGCTGGGTGCCAATTGCAGGTGCCGGGTGCCGGGTGCTAGGTGCCAGGTGCAGGTGCCTGGTGCCAGGTGCCGTGCCAGGTGCCGTGCCAGGTGCACGTGCCCGGTGCCAGGTGCCGTGCCAGGTGCACGTGCCCGGTGCCAGAGTGCCGTGCCAGGTGCAGGTGCCCGGTGCCAACCGCACGCCAGCACCCAGCACCCAGCACCCAGCACCTAGCACCTAGCACCGGCACCTAGCACCCAGCACCCAGCACCCGGCACCTGAATGGCACCCAGCACCCAGCACCCAGCACCCGGCACCCGCGCAGGCACTCGCGGAGGGACGCCGTGGCAGCGCAACGTCTACGCGGTCACCGCCGCGTCGTTCATGGGCTACACGGGATTCACGGTCGTCATGCCGTTTCTGCCGCTCTTCATCGGTCAGCTTGGCGTGTCGGATGTCGGCCGCGTGGCGGTATGGACCGGCGTCAGTCTCGGCGTCACGCCTGGACTCACGGCCATTCTCGCGCCGGCGTGGGGCCGGCTCGGCGATCGCTACGGCCGGAAGATCATGGTCGAGCGCTCGATGTTCAGCTTCGTCGTGCTGATGGCGGCGATGGCGTACGTGACGCGCGCGTGGCACGTCCTCGCGCTCCGGATCGTGCAGGGGTTGTTTGCCGGCTACGGGTCGCTCTCGGTGGCGATGGCCGCCGAATCGGCGCCGCGCGATCGCATGCCGCAGGCGATCGGTCTCGTCCAGACCGCGCAGCGCCTCGGTCCGGCGGTCGGTCCGGTGATCGGCGGCGCGCTCGCCGGACTCGTCGGCCTGCGGCGTGCGTTCCTCGTCACGGCTGCGTTTTACGCTTTGGGGCTGGTGGTGGTTCACATCATGTATCAGGAATTGGGTTCGAAGGGTTCGAAGGGTTCGAGGGGTTCGCGAGGTTCGCAAGGTTCGAGTGGTGCGCGAGGTTCGCAAGGTTCGGAGGGTTCGCTAGGTTCGAAGAGTTCGGAGGCATCGAACCTCATGAACCCGGAGAACCTTGCGAACCTCTCGAACCAACCGAACCCATCGAACCCCGCGAACCCCGCGAACCCCGCGAACCTTGCGAACCCAGCGAACCCAGTAACCTTTAGAAACGTCCTCGCCTTCGAGAACTTCGTCCTGATGATGGCCGTCATCTTCGGCCTGCAGTTCGTCGACCGCAGCTTCGGTCCGATCCTGCCGCTGTACGTGGAGCACGTCGGCGTGTCGAGTGGGCGCGTGGCGATCGTGTCGGGCGTGCTCTTCTCGATCATGGCGTGCACCGGCGCCCTCGGCCATCACTTCTGCGGTCGCCTGATGCGACGGTATCCGACGCGCCTCGTGATCGTCGGCGGCGCGACGGCCGCGGCGATCGGGTGCGCGCTGCTGAGCGCGTCGGGGCTCACGTGGGTGATGAGCGTCGCGTCGGCGGTGTTCGGCGTCGGCATCGGCGCGGCGATGACCGCCGCCTACAGCGCCGCCGGCCGTGTGATTCCCGCGGGCGCGCACGGCACCGGGTTCGGCGTGCTGACGAGCGCGTCGCTCGTCGGCATGGCGAGCAGCCCGCTGATCGCCGGCCTCCTCGGCAGCACGAACATCCGCGCGGTGTTCTTCGTCGATCTTGCGTTGATGACGATCGTGGCGATCGTCGTCGAGAAGACGATGGTGGCGGACTGATTCAGCCGATGAGACGCGTGTACGTCGATCCTGCCGCCCCGCAGAGTGACGCGATCGAAGAAGCGGCCACATGGATTCGCGACGGCGGCGTCGTCGCGATTCCGACGGATACCCTGTACGGCCTGGCGGTCGATCCGTTCAACGCCGCCGCCGTCGCGCGGCTCTTCGCGGTGAAAGGGCGTCCGGCCGAGCGGGCCGTGCCGCTGATCGCGGCCGATGCGGCGCAGGTGACCGCGCGCATCGCCGCCCTGAACAAGACCGCGGCCGCGCTGGCGGCGCGGTTCTGGCCCGGTCCGTTGACGCTGTTGTTGCCCGCGCCGGTGCCGCTCGCGCGTGACGTCAGCAGCGCGGCCGGCCGCGTCGGCGTGCGCGTCCCTGCCGATCCGATCGCCCGTGCGGTCTGCGCGGCGGTGGGCTGGCCGGTGACCGCGACAAGTGCGAACATCAGCGGTGTCCCGGCGACCTCCGACCCGGACGTCGTCGAGCGGACGCTCGGTGCGAGCGTCGATTTGCTGATCGACACCGGCTGCACCCCCGGCGGCGCCCCGTCCACGATCGTCGACGTGACGGTGATCCCGCCGCGGCTCGTTCGCGCCGGCGCCGTCCCCTGGAGTGAGATAGAAGCATGCCTCCCCGCGGATCACGACTCGAACGCGCGGCGCTCGTCGGCTTGATCGCCGGGCGCGCGCGGCGGCTGGAGGCCGAGCGCTCGCTGGACGAGCTCGCGGGCCTCGCGCAGGCGGCCGGCGGCGAGGTGGTGCTGCGCGTGCTTCAGGAACGGCCGAAGCCGGACCCGTCGACGTTCGTCGGCGCGGGAAAGGTCCAGACCCTCGCGGCGTCCTGCGCGGAGACCGACGTCGACGTCGTCATCTTCGACAACGAGCTGACGCCGGCACAGCTGCGGCAGATCGAGGAGCAGGTCGGCCGGAAGATCGTCGATCGCACGCAGCTGATCCTCGACATCTTCGCGCGGCGCGCCCGGACCCGAGAAGGCAAGCTGCAGGTGGAGCTCGCGCAGTTGAAGTACCTCCTGCCTCGCCTCGTCGGCGCGGGCGACGCGCTGTCGCGGCTCGGCGGCGGCATCGGCACGCGGGGCCCGGGCGAGACGAAGCTGGAGACCGACCGCCGGCGGATCCGGTCGCGCATCCACGCGATCTCCGGCGACATCGAGGGCGTCCGCAGGCGCCGCGCGCAGCTGCGCGAGCGTCGTCGGAAGGCCTCGGTGCCGACCGTCGCGCTCGTCGGCTACACGAACGCCGGAAAGACGACGCTGTTCAACGTGTTGACGCGCGCGCAGGCCGAGGCGTCGAACGCGCTGTTCGTGACGCTCGATCCCCTCGTACGCCAGATGCGCCTGCCGGACAGCCGCGAGCTGCTCGTCTCCGACACGGTCGGCTTCATCGATCGGCTGCCGCATACGCTCGTGGCGGCGTTCCGGGCCACCCTCGAAGAGGTGACCGATGCGGATCTGGTCGTCCACGTCATCGACGCGTCGGCGGGGGATCGCGATCGACGGATGACCGCCGTTCGCGAAGTCCTGCAGGAGGTCGGCGCGGCCGACGTGCCGATGCTGGAGGTCTACAACAAGTGCGACGTGCTCACCGCGGACGAGCGCCGCCGGCTGCAGGAGCCGGATCCGTCGGCGCTGCTCGTCTCGGCGCTCGCGCGCGAGGGGATCGAGGAGCTGGTCGATACGATTGCGTCGCGGTTGGCGCTCGACGTCCGCCGCGTCACGCTCGCGTTCGATGCCGACGACCCGGAGGATCGCGAGCGGATCGCCCGCGTCTACCGGCACGGCCGCGTGGTGCAGCACGAGACGCGCGACAACCAGGTCTCGATCGTCGCGGACATCCCGCGGCGGCTGCTCGGGCGGTTCGGCGCTGCGCCGGAGCGCAAGGTAAACTCTCCGTGATGCGCAGGGTCGCCGCCGCCGCTCTCGTCTTCGTCAGCGCGTGCGCGCCGAAGATCGTGCCGGCGCCGGTGGTCACGGCGCCGAAGTATCCGGAGTTCGTCCGTCCCGTGGTGCCGCCGTCGCTCGCGAACACGGCCGCTGCGATCAACGCCAGCCGCGGCTGGTCGTTTCTCCAGAACGGCGATCTGCGAACGGCGGAACACGAATTTCTCGCCGCCCTGAAGAACGATCCCGGCTTTTACCCGGCGGAAGCGTCGCTCGGCTATCTGGAGCTGGCGCGCCACGAGCCGCGCGCGGCGCTCCCGCATTTCGATCGCGCCCTCGAGCGTCAGCGCGACGACGTGGCGTCGTTGATGGGGCGGGGCGAGGCGCTGCTCGCGCTCAATCGGGACGCCGACGCGCTGGCGGCGCTCGAGGCGGTCCTGGCGGTCGATCCGTCGCAAACCGAGATCCGCCGCCGCGTCGACGTGCTGAAGTTCCGCGTGATCGAGCAGGACATCGCGCACGCGCGCGAGGCCGCGCGCGCCGGCCGCCTCGACGAAGCGACGCGCGCGTACACGGCCGCGATTGCGAACTCGCCCGAAAGCCCCTTCCTGTACCGGGAGCTGGCCGCCGTCGAGCGGCAGCAGAATCGGGTCGACGACGCGCTCGATCATTTTCGCAAGGCGCGGACGCTCGAACCGACGGACGTCCGGTCCATCGTTCAGATCGGCGAGATCCTCGAGAGCCGGGGCGACTTCGACGGCGCGGTGCACGCGTACTCGGAGGCGGCGGACCTCGAGCCGGGACCTGAGATCGCGAAGAAGCTGGACGCGGCGAAGGCGCGCGCCGCGTACGAGCGGATGCCGGCGGAGTATCGCGCCATCGAACAGGCGCCGCAGGTCACACGAGCCGACCTCGCCGCGCTCATTGGCATCCGCCTCGCGCCGCTGCTCCAGGGCGGTGCGCGCCCCGATTCGGCGCTCATTACCGACGTGCGCAATCACTGGGCGCAGGCCTGGATCATGTCCGTCGCGCGGGCGGGCGTGATGGAGCCGTTCGCCAACCACGCGTTTCAGCCGCGCGCGCTCGTGCGGCGCGCCGACCTCGCGCAGGCGGTCGCGCGGCTCCTGACGCGCGCGGGCGTCGGCCGCCCGGCGTCGGCCAGGCCGTGGGAGTCCGCGCGCCTCCGCTTCAGCGATCTGTCGCCGAGCCATCTCGCGTATCCGGCCGCGTCCGTCGCCGTGGCGTCCGGCGTCCTGACGACCGGGCCCGACAACGCGTTTCAGCCGTCGCGCCCGATCACCGGCGCGGAAGCGATCGAGGCGATCGCGAAAGTGGAGTCGCTTACAGGGCTGAAATGACCGCGCTGACGGCCGCCAATCAGCTGACGCTGCTGCGGATGCTCCTCATCCCCGCGTTCGTGATTCTCGTCCTCTACGGCTATTTCGGGTGGGCGCTGATCGTGTTCGGGACCGCCGGCGTCACCGACGCGCTCGACGGCGTCATCGCGCGCCGGTCCGGCCAGAAGACGAGCCTCGGCGCCTGGCTCGATCCGATGGCCGACAAGCTGCTCCTCGTGACGACCTTCGTCGTGCTGACGCTGCCCGGCCTCGGCCTCTCGAATCGCCTGCCGATCTGGCTGACGGTGCTCATCATCAGCCGCGACGTCGGCATCGTGCTGACCGTCGCGATCGTCAACCTCGCGATCGGCCGACGGACGTTCCGGCCGTCGGTGTTCGGCAAGGTCGCGACGGCCACCTATATCATCACCGCCGTGGTCGCCATGCTGTTCAACTACATGCGCTATCACTCGGTCGTCGTCGACTTCTTCGTGTACGCCTCGCTGGCGATCACGATCGTCTCGGCTCTGCACTACATCTGGCACGCGCGCCGCATCATCGACGCGCCCGTGACGACGACATGAGGATGCCCGGCGCAGAACACGCAGAACCTCAAGGTACCCGTTCTGCGATTTCTGCGGTTTCTGCGCTGATGGCGCTCACCGCTGCACTGGCCCTTTCGTACGTCGCGGCCGGCGTTAGCCGGACCCTGTACGCACAGGCCGCGCCCAGGCAAGCGGTGATCGACACGACAGTCGGGACGTTCGTGATCGATCTGACGCCGGAGACGGCGCCGAATCAGACGTCGTACTTCATCAAGCTCGCGACCGACGGCGCGTACGACGGCACGATCTTTCACCGCGTCGTGAAGTACGGGATGGTCCAGGGCGGCGATCCGCTGACGAAAGATCCCGCGAAGCGCGCGCAGTACGGGACCGGCGGTCTCAACGTCGTGAAAGCCGAGCCACGCGCGCCGAAGATGGCGCGGGGATCGGTTGCCGCCGTACTGATCCCGGGCAGACCCGACAGCGCCGGCGCGCAGTTCTTCGTCGTGCTCGCGGATCAGCCCGCGCTCGACAATCAGTACACCGTCTTCGGTCGCATCGCCGACGGCATGGACGTTCTCCAGAAGATCTCCGAAGCGGCGGTGGACGACAAAGGACTGGTGAGCGACCGAATCGAGATCTGGCATGTCACGATCCGCGATACGCCGGCCGAACCATACGTCAACGAAACAGCCGCCGAGCTCGGCGCGTATCGCGCGGTCCTCGACACGTCGGCAGGCCCGATCGGCATCGAGCTCTTCGTCGACAAGGCGCCGAACACCGTCCGGCAGTTCCTGCGGCTCGCGGCCGCCGGCATCTACAACGGCATGGCGTTTCATCGCGTGGCACCGGGGTTCGTCATCCAGACCGGCGCGCTGTCCAGCCGCACCGGGCCACTCAGCGAGAGGCAGCAGAAGCTGGTTCACAATCTCGCGCCGGAATTCAACGACACGAAGCACGTCAAGGGCATCGTATCGATGGCGCGCGGTGACGCGCCCGACAGCGCGACGACCTCGTTCTTCATCTGCACCGGCACGTCGACCGCGCTCGACGGTCAGTACACCGCGTTCGGCCGTGTGATGAGCGGAATGGAGGCGGTCGACGCGATCGAAGCCGCGCCGCGCGACGGCGAGACGCCGCGCACACGCGTCGAGCTGCGCACGGTCCGGATCGAAAAGACGAAATAGGGCAGGTGGGGCAGGTGGGGCAGGCAGGTGGGGCGGGTAGGGCAGGTAGGGCGACGAGCTACGTCGGTACGACGCGGGTGACGCGGATCGGCACGCCGACGAGATATTCCACCTGAATGCGATCGCCGGGCTCGAGGTTGTTGCCGATGACGGCCTCGGGCCCGATGCGCGCGACGGTGACCTGGCCGTCGGGATCCTCGACGTCGGTGAAGAACACGTCCCAGGATACCTGTCCGTGGATGCTGACAGGCTGCACTTTTTTCAGAATGCCGTCGCGAGTCCCCTTCAACATGATTCGTACGCAGTGTCCGCCTTCAGGCCGACCGTGATCCCCAACACAAGATCCTCTTGAACGGAAAGAAGAACGGCCGCGCTGGCTCGAGCCGATCGAGCAGACGCTCGCCGTAACGCTGGACGAACCCGTCCGCGAGCGCGGCCGGCAGGTGCCGTTGGTACTCGGTCAGCAGCGTGCCCTTCACCCATTCGACGACGGCGTCCGGGCCGTCCAGAACATGAGGATAGACGATCAGCCGCACCTGCGGATCGTGAAAGCCGAGGCGGTAGAGGACGCGTGCGTACTCCTCTGCCGTCAGCACGGGCTGCACTCGATGCCAGCCGTTGACGGCGGAGCGGAACGGTTCCTCGCGAATCAGCTCTTCGGCAATGAGGTGGGATGGCTCGTCGTGCTGCGCGGGGACCTGGAACGCCAGCTGGCCGCCGCTCGATAACGCGCCGGCGAGCCGCTCGAGCAGCGCCGGATGATCGGCCACCCAGTGGAACGCGGCGTTCGAGAAGACGAGATCGAACGATCCGCGATCGCCCGGGAACGCTTCGATCGTGCCGGTCTCGAACCGCAGCCCGGCCGGCAGCGGGACGGCCCGCTGTTCGTCGATCATCCGCGGCGATCGATCGATGCCGATCGTTTCACGCGCCCGCAGCCGCTCGTGCAGCGCGCGCGTCGGTCGTCCGGTGCCGCAGCCGAGATCCGCGACCCGCATGGCCGGCGCCGGCCGCACCATGTCGAGGAGATCGAAGAACGGCTGCTCGCGCTCGCGCTGAAACTTGTCGTATTGCGCGGGGTTCCATGTATCGGTCATGCCGACATGACCACAAGGGACACAGAGGCAACAAAGGACACAAAGGTCTCAGTCGAACTCGCCAAGATTGAATGGCAATCTATCACCGTCAAGCTCTCCGCAGAAATTATGCACGCTCACGCCCAGCAGTCGAACGGGCCGCCGGCCCGCGTCCGTTTTCTCGAGCAGCCGGACGGCGCGCGCGGTCAGGTCGGTCTCGTCGCGCGTCGCCGGCGCGGTGTGGCTCCGCGTGATCGTCGAGAAGTCGCTGTAGCGGACCTTGATCGTGACCGTCCGCGCGAGCAGCTGTCTTCTCGCGAGCCACCCGATGGCGTGCGACGCCATCTCCGCGATCTCCGCGCGGATCGTCTCGAGGTCCGTCAGATCCTCCGGATACGTGTTCTCCGACCCTGACGACTTCGCCTCGCGGTTCGGGACGATCGGCCGATCGTCGATGCCGTTTGCGAGCTGCTTGAGCCAGTCCGCGAGGCTGCCCACCGTCTCGCGCAGCGTCTGCGCATCCGCCGTGCGCACGTCGACGAGCTTCTCGATCCCCCGCGCGCGCAGCTTTGTCGCCGTCACCGGACCGACGCCCCACAGCGCGTCGACCGGCAGCTGCTGAAGAAACCCTTCGACGCGCGCCGGACCGATGACCGTCAGCCCATCCGGCTTCTGCCAGCCCGACGCAATCTTTGCGAGAAACTTGTTGGGCGCAACGCCGGCGGACGCGGTCAGCCCCGTCTCGCTGCGAATTCGTTCCTTCAATCGCCTGGCGACGACCGTCCCGAGCGTTTCACCCCACGAATTCTCGGTGACGTCGAGATACGCCTCGTCGAGCGACAGCGGCTCGACGAGCGGAGTCACCTCGCGGAAGATCGAGAACACGGCGTTCGAGGCCGCCTTGTACCGCGAGAAATCCGGCGGCACGATCACGAGCGACGGGCAGAGCCGCACCGCGCGCGACATCGGCATCGCCGATCGCACGCCGAACGCGCGCGCCTCGTAGCTCGCCGCCGCCACGACGCCGCGGCTGGTCGGCTGGCCGCCGACGGCGACCGGCTTGCCGCGCAGACCGGGCTTGTCGCGCTGCTCGACCGACGCGTAGAACGCGTCCATATCAACGTGCACGATACGGCGGACCATTGTAAATTTCAGAGTTCAGATTTCAGATTTCAGATTCATTTCAGATTCAATTTACAATCAATCTGAAATCTGAACTCTGCAATCTGACATTTCAGCGTTTTCAACGATGCCACAGTTCATCTACACAATGAAGGGCCTCGGGAAGGTTCACCCTCCCGATACGAAAGTACTCGAGGACATCTGGCTCTCGTTCTATTTCGGCGCGAAGATCGGCGTGCTCGGCGCGAACGGCGCCGGCAAGAGCTCGCTGTTGAAGATCATGTCCGGCGAGGACGCGAGCTTCATCGGCGAAGCGTTTCCGGCCGACGGCATTTCGGTCGGGTTCCTTCACCAGGAGCCGAGGCTCGATCCGGCGAAGAGCGTGCTGGGAAACGTCGAGGAAGGCGTCGCGCCGATCAAGGCGCTGCTCGCACGCTACGACGACGTCAACGCGAAGCTCGGCGAGGATCTGTCGCCCGAGGAGATGGACAAGGTCCTCGACGAGCAGGGCAAACTGCAGGACAAAATCGAAGCGGCGAACGCGTGGGACCTCGACTCGCGTCTCGAGCTGGCGATGGACGCCCTGCGGTTGCCGCCGGCCGACGCCGAGGTGACGAAGCTGTCGGGCGGCGAGCGCCGCCGCGTCGCCTTGTGCCGGCTGCTGTTGTTGTCGCCCGACTTGCTGCTGCTCGACGAGCCGACGAATCATCTCGACGCGGAGTCGGTCGCGTGGCTGGAGCGATTCCTCAAGGACTACGCCGGC
>Ga0114129_10001103_pt1 | contig 35502 bp, 36 predicted proteins | sample RhiMetdeltSRZDD1_FD_80071 | JGI IMG/M metagenome (GOLD analysis project Ga0114129, IMG submission 80071) | Populus rhizosphere microbial communities from Tennessee, USA - Rhizosphere MetaG P. deltoides SRZDD1 (version 2) (version 2) | ecosystem: Host-associated > Plants > Roots > Rhizosphere >...
CTATGCCGATCATATCGATGCGACCTTCGGCCCCAAGCCTGATCAGAAGTTGGGCTACTGCGGTCACCCCGAGATCGAGCTGGCCCTGGTGCGGCTGTACCATGCGACCGGTAACCGCCGCTACCTGGAACTGTCCAGGTATTTTGTTGAGGAGCGCGGCCAACACGGACCGGGCAAACCGCACTACTTTGACCTCGAGGCTTACGAGCGCGGCGATGATCCTGCCAAGTTTTGGGCGAAAACGTATGAATATTGCCAGGCGCAGGTGCCCATTCGACAGCAGGAAAAAGTAGTCGGTCATGCTGTGCGGGCCATGTACCTGCTCAGCGCCATGGCTGACCTTGCCAGCGAGTACGAAGATCCCACATTAAAAGAAACCTGCGATCGGCTATGGGATAACCTGCTCAACAAGCGCATGTACCTGACAGGCGGAATTGGACCGTCGCGCCATAATGAAGGTTTCACCATGGATTATGACCTGCCGGATGAGACCGCTTACGCCGAAACTTGTGCGACGATCGGATTGATGCAGTGGAATAGCCGCATGCTCCAGTTCGACGGTCAGCGTAAATACGCAGACGTGATCGAACGGGGGTTATACAACGGCTTCTTGAGCGGTGTCTCCCTGGATGGCCGGCGCTTCTTCTATGAAAACCCTCTCGCTTCCGCGGGTGAGCACCACCGGGTGGAGTGGTTTAATTGCCCGTGCTGCCCGCCAAATGTCGCGCGCATCCTGGCCAGCCTGGGCGATTTCTTTTACTCCACCAGCGAGGATGGGCTATGGGTCCACCTTTTTGCAGGAAGCCAGGCCAGGATCGAATCTAGCAACCAACCAATCTTCATCCGGCAGGAAACGAACTATCCCTGGAGCGGCGCGGTACGATTCATCATCGACATGCCTTCCCAACAAGCACCGCAGCCGTTCACCCTTCACCTGCGGCTGCCTGGCTGGTGTAAAGAATACACTCTGAAAATCAACGGAAGCCCCCATAGCGCCCAGCCCGATCCATCCGGATACCTGGCGATCCGCCGTGATTGGCAAAGCGGCGACCAGGTGGACTATGAAATGAAGATGCCAATTCGACCCGTTTTTGCCAACCCTGCCGTACGGCTGCTCGAAGGCCGACTCGCTATCCAGCGCGGCCCACTCGTTTACTGCCTGGAGGGCATAGACAACGCGGGGATCCTCCTTGACCGGCTCTCCCTGGACCCGCAGACGATTTCCCGAACCTTCACCGAAGAATATCGCGCTGACCTGCTCGGCGGTGTGACGGTCATCCATGGCAAGGGATATGCCATCGACGAAGCCGGCTGGCAGGACGAACTCTACCGCGAAGAACCCCCGACCGAGAGAGAAGTGGAAATCACCGCCGTTCCCTATTGCGTCTGGGATAACCGCGCGCCTGGCGAAATGCGCGTCTGGCTGCGCGCTCGATCAACGTAACCCCAAATCAACACCATCCGCATCACCCTGACTCCGGCGGATACCCTTTGCGGAGTACAGCATGACCGGCCGCACCTACCGTTACATGACCGAAGAGTCGCTCTATCCCTTTGGGTTTGGCCTGTCGTACACAACGTTTGCGTACCGCGATCTCCCGATTACAACGCCCGGTTCGTCCGGTTTCGATGTGGCGGTAACGCTTGAAAATACGGGTACAGTGGCAGCCGACAAAGTTGAATTTGGGGAATTCTGGTGTAGATTGAACACCGAAAAGAGAGAGACAAGCGAATTATCCTGACCTCGTTCTAAAAAGAATTTCGCCCGCCTTTGGAACATATAATACACCTTCCCCCTGCTTATTTTTCCACTCAGCAACATTTATTGTTGATGGATCAAGATAACCCAAATTAAGTCGCCTACAATCTTCGGCGGATATTTTGCTTGCCAGTGTCACACGCACATTTGGTTTTTCGACTCCATTTTCCATAACGCCGGAGCCTCGCAGATGTGTACTATGTGCCAGCACGCCAAGCGGGATATGCTTGAAGCGTTCCCAATCATTCAGAAAATATGGCAGGATGTGATATCCGGCTTCGTAAATATACCTTCCATGCACTCGGCTGACCACGTCCAAATGCGGGGCATAAATAACAACTTCACCGCCCACGGCAACAGCTGGTTCCAGTTTATACATCGCCTTCGCGCCGGTCCACAATTCATCGTACATGGGAGGCGCGCAGGATAGAACGCGCTGAAAGGGCTTTTCGCACCAGCGGATGTGACGTTGGGCCGACATGTCAGCCGCTTCGCTCCAGGCCAACAGATGGTCGCCGATCCACAAGCCACTCAATTCATGATTTTCCACTACCAGGGCAATTAACGTCAGCGGAGTCTTTAACCGCTCCACCACGGCATGGATCATTGTGCGGACAGGCGTCTCTTTGATTCCAATCGTATCCACAACACCTGCCAGCGCGCCAAGCCAATGGGTGGCGTTGATCATGTCTGGACCGGAGATGCCGGGGAAGAGGTATTTGGCTCCTCCAGAGAATCCTGCGACTTCGTGAGGGAATGTTGGACCCAGAACAAGGATGTGGTCATATTCGAGCACGGCTTTGTTGATCCGGATGTTGACTTCATCTGGCAGCGAGGGATGCCAGCAGTTTCCAGCAAGCTGTTTGATCTCATCTTTGTTCATGATTCCAAGCGAAGTCAGTGCAGAACCTGTATTCCATTCGTGGTTCAGCAAACCAATATGTTTGAATGCTGTTCTGCGTTCTTCAGCCGAGATTCCCACCAGCTTGTTTATGCTCTTCTCGTCGAGAGGAGGGTGTGTGCCTAGCGCGACCATGAAATCAAGTTGTATCGTTTGTCGCAGGATATCTACTAGAGAACGAAACAGAAACGGCAACGGTAAGGAGCGTGTATGGTCAGGAATGAGAACCAACACCTTTTTCCCAACCAATTTCCTTCCCAGTCCGGTTTCAAGCGTCTGGTGTACTAAATCTCGGGAAAGCGGGCCATTTTCTGCAATTGCTTTTGCTTCAATCATACCTGTCTGTTCCTATTACCGGTAGCCATTATTTAGACACCGCTAAACGCCGAGAAACCACCGTCGATCGGAATCACGACTCCGGTAACGAAGGAGGCAGCCGGAGAGATTAGCCATAATGTTGCACCGAGCAGATCTTCTGGAGTTCCGAAACGGCTCATCGGTGTGTGATCAATGATAGCACGGCCACGTGAGCTAAGCTCGCCGCTATCCTTGTCGATTAACAAAAAGCGATTCATTTCGGTGAGAAAAAATCCAGGTGCGATAGCATTGACGCGAATATGCGGCGAATAGTTCTGCGCCATATGGACAGCCAGCCATTGCGTGAAGTTACTGACGCCTGCCTTGGCCGCCGAATAGGCAGGAATACGCGTCAGCGGACGGTACGCATTCATCGAAGAGATATTAAGGATGACCCCCTCACCGCGTTCTGCCATATCGCGGCCAAAGACCTGACAGGGCAAGATCGTTCCCAAAAGATTTAGATCACCAACATACTGCAGTGCATCCTGAGGCAGATCAAAAAAAGAAAGTTGATCGGACGTGGTCGCCGAAGGATGATTGCCGCCTGCGGCATTAATGAGAATATCCACGGTACCCATCTCGGCGAGGATTGTCTCGCGCGCCCGGCGCAATGTCTCTGCATTCAGCACATCGCCGCTGATGTGAATCGCGCGTCCCTGCGCGTTATTTGGTAAACCATCAAGTACGTTTCCTGCTTTTTCCGGGTCTCGATTCAAAATGACCACATTGGCATGACACCCCCTGAGCGCATCAGCAATCCCGGCGCCCAATGCACCTGCCCCCCCAGTGATCAACACTGTGCGGCCGCTGAAATTGTACAATGAGTCAAGGTCATTCAGATTCATCTTTATCCCGAAGCAACTTCAAATGTTTTTCAAAATGGATTCGCAAGCCTTCGTAATATGCATCTTCATGTTTGCGCAATGCCGATTTCAATTCTGTGCCAAACTTCGCGATGGCAGATCCAAAGGTAACGTGCAACATTTCGCGGGCATGGAAATCATTTAAGACGGAGGGTAAGTCATTTGTGCCCGGTAATAACTCCAAGGATGCCGATACATGATACGTGAGTTTGTCTACTTCATAACACTCACGGCCGAGGGCGAAAATTTTCAAAAAAAGATCCGGTTCACAGCTTGCCAGCACGCGCAATGCTTCCAGGTAACTCGTTCCTGCAGTTTTCACATGAGTATACTCGCCCCAGTGTTTTGCAATCAATGGATAGGCACCAAATTTATCAGACCCCGAATGCAGGCTTAATTTATAGGTCCCAAAGTATGTTGTGACGGCCGCGTGTTTTTCAAGCTCAATATCGAGGGCATTCAAATCACCAATGTAATCCACACCCTTTTCAAAGCGACCGATAAAACGTGGCGCCAGGGAGGTGAAGCGTACTCCCAGCCGTGTTAACTCGTTGGCAATGTAAAAGTGTTCGAGCGGTGTTGTGGGCGAATCGGTTTCATCCACGGAAACCTCAAAATCAAACGTATCCTTCAACTGTGATAAACGATGGAACATGGAGGCGGCATGCCCGATAGCCTGCCCATACTTGACTGTTGCACGCAGTAATGACTCAACCTCAAACTGACCCCAGGGTGGATCTAGGTGCTGATGGAGATATAACCCTGAAATTTCGTCCCAGGGAAATTTCGAAGCCTTTTTCCTGAGGATCTCCCACGGATCAATATCCGCTGCATTATCGACATGCTCGCCGGGATCAACAGTAAAAAAGGTGTAGCCTGCCTCTACAAAGGGAGGGATATCTTCAAAGGCTTTTAAATGATCGGCGTCCGCGCCCCAGGGCGCGTCCCACCTGGCGGCGTCAACCGCGCGCTTGGCATCATCAACCACCTGTTGCGGGGTCCGGCCCGTACGGGCATTCTCACGTACGGATTGCTGTGCAAAGATCGGCGCGAACTTCGTCCCGCGCACCGCGGCGATATGGCCCGGCGTTGCCAGACCAAGTCTGTCGCCAAAACCAAACGATGGAGTGAGTCCGAGGCTGGAAAGCATCAGGTTGTCTGGTCCTAAGGCGGCGGCTGGATCAATTCAAGGGTAATGCCATCGGGATCAAGAAAGTAGATGGTATAGCCGCCTTTATTTACACCTGCTTCAATCGCGACCGGTTTCTCTGCTTTGAACTGGACTCCCATGTTCTTAAGCCGCTGGAACTCTGCATGGATATCGTCCACCATAAACGCCCAGTGGCCAACGCCGGTGCGGTTGGTATCCAGCGGTATTTCCTCCCCACGCGGATGAACATACTCCACCAGCTCAATGTGATGGCGGGAAAGTGGAATGGTTTCGCCCGGCACACGCAATTGAGCCACTTTGAGATGCGCGTCTGCGTAACCAACCAGCTTGCTTGTATATTCATTTTGCTGGACCTGGTCACGCACAAATTCCAATCCAAGAACGTCGGTGTACCACTTTACCGAGGCTTCGATATTACTGACCGTGAAGGAGACGTGCCAGAAGCCGCGCATCATTTTAGAACCTCTCGAACCCTTTTTTCCATCGATACCAAGGCTTCTTGGGCTGTGCATTTCCCTGTTATGGCTTCCTGCACACCCACCGCCAGAATATCCTCAATCAACGGATACTGCGGAAATTTAGGAGGGATCATCGCATAATGAGTGATTGTCTCTTCCAATGCAGCCATTCTTCTTGCGTTACGTTCCGCTGCCACACCTTCCCCGGAGTGAAAGGACCTGATTTTTTCAAAAATACTTTGACGCACTGGCGTGTGGCCGCTGACGCTGGCCTCGTGCCATTGAACTTGGCTACTGGTGAGATACTTTGCCAACGCTACTCCTCCCTCGGGGTCACGGGCAGCCTTGGGGATTGCAAACGAATGCCCGCCTGCATAGGATTTGCGAATTCCTGCTGGCCCAGATGGATAGACCGCCACATCAAACTGGTCATAGACCGAACAGGTTTCCGGTTTCTGATACAGACCGTAAAATCCAGGCCACTCACCGATCATCAGTACATCGCCTTGTCGGAAACGTTCCGAAATTTCATCGTAGTACCAGTTCTCGATTAAGTCGGGTGGCGTAACACGGTCAACGGAATGCAGATGATGGAGAAAACTCAGCGCCCATTCCCCCGCCTCACTATTAAAGGTTGGTTTTAGATCGGCATCGAACAGGTCGCCGCCTGCCATACCCAGCATTTCATAAAAGGTACCAAACAGCCCGGACTGCCGGCCCGGAAAAGCAAACCCATAGAAACCATCCTGTCTGTATTTGACCATTTGATCCAGCGCTTCGTCCCATGTTTCAGGTGCGTGGATCAGATCGGCGCGATAGAAGAGCAAACGAGCATCGAGGTTGCGCGGCAGCTGCATCAACTTTTCGGAGGCCAGACCCGCGCCGACTGAGAACCGGCACAGGTCCAGTACACGCGGCACGAAGTCATTCAACTCTTCCCCGTGCACCAGTTCATCTAGCGACTGGAGGTGTTCCGCCTGCGAGGGGCAATACTTGGTATGAGTGGAGATCAGATCGTAGCGTCCCTCCCCCGTGCCGAGGTCTTTCGCCATACGTTCATTTAATTCCACATGCGGCAGGCGCACATCGATCTGCAAGTGATAGCCGCTTTGCTCTTCAAACGCGGGTAGTAACCCCAGCAGACCGTCATATTGAGGTCCGCCAATCAGTGCAAGATGTAATTCCTTCATTAGAACATGGCCTCCACTGCTTTGACGATATCGACAGGCTGCGGCAGGACTGCATTCTCAAGCGGTTCAGCAACCGGGATCGGTACATGTTTCGCCCCCAGGCGACGAGGCGGCACGATCAATGTGTCGGGTGCCTGTTCATAGATTCGTGCAATGATCTCCGCGCCAAGCCCACAATTACTGTGAGACTCATGCACGATAAGCAGACGTCCAGTGCCTCTCACCGATTCGAGGACCGCCTGCATGTCGAGTGGTTCGATGGTGCGCAGGTCAATGACTTCCGCTTCGATGCCTTTTTGGGCAAGTGTTTCCGCCGCTTCGAGCGCGAACAGCAGGCTGCGCGAATACGAGACGATCGTGATATCGCGTCCATCGCGTTTAATTTCTGCCCTACCGAGGGGAATGGAGTAATCACTCTCGGGTACATCACCCTTCGTGTTATAGAGAAGTTTGTGCTCGATAAAGATCACCGGGTTTCCAGCGCGGATGCTGCTCTTTAGCAAACCCTTTGCATCCGCAGGGGTAGAGGGAGCGACCACGATCAACCCCGGCGCCTGTGCGAGCCAGGACTCAAAGGATTGCGAATGCTGTGCGCCGTTGCCGCGTCCGCCTCCCTGCTGCGCACGTATCACAATCGGAACAGACACTGTCCCGCCAGACATATAGCGAAGCTTTGCTGCCTGATTAATGATCTGGTCTGCCGCGACCAGTGCAAAGTCCATGAATAGTAACTCCACCACAGGGCGCATCCCGGCCATCGCCGCGCCGATCCCCAGTCCCACAAAACCAGACTCGCTGATCGGCGTGTCGCGGACTCGTTCCGTACCGAACTCGTCGATTAGATCCTTGGTGACGCGAAAGATGCCACCGTGATGGCCGATATCTTCCCCCATGAGGAAAACGCGCGGGTCTATTTTCATTTCTTCGCGAAGCGCGTCGTTCAACGCCTGGGCATATGTGATTATTGGCATAAGTTCATTTACCCTATTAAATAAATACATCCATGAATGCATCGGCTGGCTCGGGTGCTGGGCTTGCTTCCGCAAACTGGAGCGCGTCTGTAATAATGTTCTCAGCTTCTGCATCGAGGCGGTACAGGTCCGATTCAGCACAGCCTAGCTCGAGGAGACGCCGCCCCAGGCGTAGGATCGGTTCGTTCTCGCGCGCCTTGACGACTTCCTCTTTCGTGCGGTAAACCTCAGGGTCGCCCATCATGTGCCCCCAAAGACGATAGGTCATTGCCTCGATATAGGTCGGACCGCTTCCGGCCCGCGCCCTGGCAACTGCCTGCTCGACAGCATTGTAAACCGCCTCGAAATCGTTCCCATCGATTTGGATGGATCTGAGACCGAAACCGGATGCTCGCTTATGAGTCTCGACCACCGAAGTGGTTTCGTGAGATGGGGTCATCTCAGAATACAAATTGTTCTCACAAACGAGAATGAGTGGGAGTTTCCAGATCACAGCAAGATTAAGACTTTCCAGGAACACGCCCTGATTGACCGCGCCTTCCCCAAAGAAAGCCAGCGCAACCGTATCTTTCTTTTGCAGTTGCGACGCCAGCGCCGCCCCTGCGGCGTGAGGAACCCCGGCGGCCACGATCGCGTTGGCGCCGAGCAATCCCACCGCTGGATCGGTAAAGTGCATCGAGCCGCCCTTGCCTTTGGAACAACCGGTCGCCTTCCCCAGCATTTCGGCCATGGCGGCCCGCACGCTCAATCCTTTTGCTATCGCCTGCCCGTGGCCGCGGTAGGTGCAGGTCATGTAATCATCGGTTCGCAATGCCCAACACCCACCCACGGCGGTTGCCTCCTGCCCGACGCACGGGTGGAAGGACCCACGGATCTTTCCGCGTTGGTATAAGTCGCGAATCATTTCTTCGAATTTGCGGATGACCAGCATTTGTCGATAGGCATCCTGCAACTGTTCTGTGGTTAAGGGCACAGGGCACCTCCTTATTTCGGTGCTGTTTCTGCCACGATCTCGGCTGGACTCACACTGCGCGCCTCGCTCATCGAGCGATAGGCCGCTTCCACGACTCTTAAAGTGCCGAGATTGTCTTTGGCAGACGTTAATGGCTCGCTGTCCGTTTGAATAGCATCCATCAGTGAGGCCATCGGTCCATAGAAAGCGTCCGGGATCCATTTGCCTGGTAGAGTAGCGGAAAAATTCCGTTCCTGATGCGTCTGACTTGTAAAGGCAAGAGTATCGTTGCGACCGTGCGGATAATCGTAATTGGTGCCAATCGTGCCTTCGATCAAACCATCGCTCCCAAGCACCCGAAAGCGTGAATATAAGCCCGGAGACCAATCGAAGTGGCAAATCGCGATCAGGATTTGCAATTCGTTCGGATATTCCCATATGGTGATCGTCTTGGTCTCACCCCTCGCTTTCTGGGCTGGATGTTTCGTATGGCGGCTCGTGATGAGGGCCGGGTCTCCGAAGAGAAAGCGCAGCGAGTCCAGATAATGGATGGAATGGTATAAGACCTCAAGTCGCGGCTGACTGGCAAGCCAGGGCCACATATCCCAGGGTGTGTGGATACTCACCTGAACTTGCACATCCAGGACCTCGCCAAGCCAGCCTTCCAGCAGGATGGCCCGAACTACTCGAATCAGGGAACTCCAGCGGAATTGTTGGTGGACGGCTATCTTCAGGCCAGCCTCGTGTGCCAGGTTTGTCATCTCAACCGCATCCGAGTACCTGTCCGAGAAGGGTTTCTGACAAAGCAAGTGCTTTCCCGCCGTTACCGCTTTCGCAACAATATTCTTTTGTTCCCATGCCACAGCTGCAATATCCACGATCTGAACCAGGGGGTCGAGCAAGACTTCCTCAAGTGAGTCATACACTTTTTCCAGGCCATGTTCGCGGACAGTTTTCTCTGCTGCGTCGACGTTAATATCATAACCACCAATCATGTGGAAGCCACTGGCTCTATAAGCAGGAATGTGACCATAATTCACGATCCCGCCACAGCCAATGAAGGCAATGCCGTAATCCGTCTTCGGGGGTAACTTGCGCTCCAGCGCAGATTGAACAATGGATGGTGTTGAGTCAATTGCCATGAGAAGGATTACCCTTTGACCGCGCCAATCAGCAAACCGCGCGTAATATAACGTTCCAGCACAATCGCGATCACAATCACAGGAACGATCATGATCAGAATCAACACAGACATATTCCACCACTGCGGTCCACGCGTCGCATTCTGGGCAGCGATCACCAATGGCAATGTTTGCGAATTGGCGCTGGACAGAAATAGCGCCAGCAAATATTCATTCCATGTAAAAACAAGTACAAACAGGAACGTGGCAACCAGGCCCGGGATCGCAAGCGGCAATACAATCGACCAGAAGATGCGATAGCGCGATGCGCCATCAATGGCGGCACACTCCTCCAACTCAATCGGTATCGTACTTACGTAGTCGCGCATCAACCATATGACGATCGGCAGGTTGCTGGTGACATACGTGATGATCAATGCTGTGTATGTGTCCAGCAGGTGCAGCCGCTGGAACAAAATATAAATGGGGATCACAACGGCGATCGGCGGCAGCATGCGCTGGGAGATCATCCAGAAAGCAATATCATTATTCCCAAGAGCACGCTTGAAACGGCGTCCAATCGTCTGCAAAAGAATGATAAATACAGCGGCCGCCACAGCCAAGGCAATGGTCCACGGCACACCCAGAAAGATGGCAGCCACACCCAGGGCCAGGCAACCGATGAAGGTGAAGATCGCGCTGACCCGCGGGCGATATTCAAATCGGACAAGAGCATAGGCGGCCGTCGACCCAAGGATCAGAGCCAATAATGCGCTTGTCGGAGCAACAATCAACGTATTCTTAAACGTTCGAAGAGTGTCGTTGCTGAGGTCGCCCACCAGAATATACTTCCATGCATCCAGAGAAGGCTTGAAGTCTACAAAGGGGAGATAGAATGGGCCCTCGGCCACCTGGCTGGATATCTTGAGAGATGTAATGATTAGCCAGTACAGCGGAAATAAGATCAGCAGCGCCCAGAACCCGAGTATCAAGTAAGATAGAATCTTGCCAACCGGTGATGGTGTATTGTAGGTTTTACTTTGAAACCAACGCTTCATGCTCGTTCCTCTAAAGGGCTTCCACGACGCGCCCACGGATCAAGTTAACAAAAATCATTCCGAAAAATGTCACGAGAAAAAGCAGCATATACGCCACCGCGGCGGAGCCACCCAGATCCAGGGCGCGCCAATTAACGAAAGCATGATACGTGAGAGATTGGGTGGCCGTCCCGGGACCCCCATTCGTCATGACATTCGGTAAATCCACGATCTTAAATGCCTCGATCAGCCGTATCAAAATCAGCGTCATACTCACAGGCAGGATGGCGGGCCAGGTGATATGCTGAAAAATCTGCCAGCCATTCGCCCCGTCTACGGTGGCTGCCTCCAGAGGTTCAATCGGCTGGCTCTCCAGTGCCGCCACAAGCACGATAAACATAAAAGGAGTCCATTGCCAGATATCGGCAATCAAGATCGCCGTCCGCGCTCCCCAGGCATTGTTCACCCACGAAAAATCGACCAGGCCCAGTGCCTGCCAGATAGGTGTGAACGGCCCTTTGCTGGTATCCGTCAGCATCCGGAACATGTAAGCAACACCGACTGGCGTGATCATCATTGGCAGCAAAAACACCACACGGAAGAAGCGTCTTCCCGGGAGGTTTTGCACAGTAAGCATTGCCAGGCCCAAGCCAAGGATGTACTGAAAAAAGATCCCAACAAAAACATAGACGAGCGTGGTACTCACGGTTCCCAGGCGACCATCATTCCACAGGGTATGGACCAACATCCAGGCAAGTCCTGCCAGGCCGAGGGCCAGAAGCAGCCGGCCGATCAAGCCACCAAGAGAAATTCTGGCCTTAAGCAGATACTGCGCCAGGAAAAAGGCGAGGGCCACAAGGATCACAGCGAAGAGAAACCAGGTCAAAGGTGTGCTCGGTGCAAAGGCTCCTAGGAAGTGTGTCCGTTCTGGTCCCAGGAATAATTTCTTGTAATTATCCAATCCCACAAACTCTAGCTTAAAGCCACCCTTCGCAATTTTGAAGCGTGCGAGCGAGACATAGAGCGAGGCAAGCAGTGGAAAAATCGACAACAGCAACAGGGCCAGGACGGTGGGAAGGATAAAAACAGACCCTGCCAGGCGATCCGCGGCTGCAATCACTGTATGAAGGCGGGTAGGTTGTGGTTCTTCGAGTTCAGGACTCATGGTATCAAGTTCAGAGATCATGGTATCCATAAGAAGGTTCAGGGCCCAACCCAGTTTGAGCCGGGCCCTGAGATTTGCTTTTGACGATCCGAGCCGTCCTACTTCGCTCCAATCGTCGCTTTATAGGATTCCAGCTGTGAATCACGGCCAACCTCTTCCGTGATCGCCTCCCAGGAGTCGTAGAGTTGTTGCGCGGCTTCATCCGTTGTAAGGTTTCCGGCAATGTATTCCGCAAGGATGCGGTCTAGCTCCACCTGGATATATTTCTGGTTCGACGGTATACGCAAGTCTGCAACCATGTTCGGGCTGTTGAGGCTGGCCTCGATACCACTCAGGTAGTTCTCGGCGGCTTCCTGGCTAAAGCCTGCATCAATCCAGGCTTGTTGATCTTCAAACTGCGAAATGCGGAACGGGTTGTAACCTGTTGCGCCTACAACCACATCTGCGTTGGATTGTGCCGGTTGCGCCATATAGGAGAGGAAGGCATAGGCGGCATCTTTGGCTTTATCCTCAGCCGCAGCATTGATCGCGCCAGCCCATCCGCCAAAGGATGCATACGGCGCATAGTTCACACCGTCCACTGCATACGGGCAGGTAGTCTCATCGCAGGGCACGAGCTCCCCGGTTTCCCGGTCCAGAACCTCGGTAGAACCAGGCGTGACGATGGCGCCCACCTTATCGATCACTTTCGAGTTTGCCGGGTCGATCGCCAATGGGCCAATATCTCCCCAGTCCATCGTGAGTGCGCAGCGGCCCGAGATGAATAGGCCGCGGGAATCACCAACACCTTGATTTGATTCGTCCGGCGGACCATAAAGACCTGTTTCCTTGTAAATTTCCAAGGCGCGTTTGAAGGCAGCGTTGTTCACGAGCGGTGTCATGTCTTCCGTGTTAAAGAATACACCCTGTGTGTTGCCCTGGCTCTGGATGAAGGGTGCTGCAATCGACCAGATCCACCAGTAGGACTGTTGGGCCGGAGCCTTGGAGATGCAGGATCCGTAATCCGCTTCCCCATCACCATTCAAGTCTGTGCCATTCAGAGTCTTTGCTACATTCAAATAGTCATCCCAGGTCTTAGGAGGTTCCAAGCCCGCTTCCTGGAGCGAGTCGATGCGGTAGTAGACCATATGCATGTCCCCATCGAGCGGAATGCTGTACACTTTACCATTATAGGAGTTGAAGTCGCGGAAGAATGGTGCGACGTCATCCCATTGCAGAGCAGGGTCTGCCTCAATCCGGGGAGTGAGGTCTTCAATGTAGCCGGCAGGAGCAAAATCCACGATCCAGGAGGGTGCGAACAGGAACGCATCATAAGCATTCGTCCCGGTCGCCATATCCGTCAAAGCCTTTTGATACAACTCGCTGTTAGGCACGGTGATGACATTAATGGTTGCCCCGGTAAGTTCCGTGAAATCCGGGCCGCGTCGTTGGAGTGGTTCTGCCACCTGGGGGCCCACAAAGGTGAGCAGGTTGACGGTAACGCCCTCAAACATTTTTCCAGATGGTGCTTCAGTGGCGGGAGCCTCGGTAGCGGCGGGTTCCTCGGTTTGAGCGGGGGCTTCTGTGGCGGCGGGTGGTTCTGTTGCAGCCGGGGCTTCGGTTGTAGCAGGAGCGCCGCAGGCTGTGATCAGCACGCCGAGAATAATCGCCATGCCCCATACCTTGATCAGCATGTTCTTGCTTTTCATGTCTTCTCCTTCTCTGTTCGTCGGGACGATAAAGATTCTTTGTGTCGAAATCGTTTACAATAAATAAAGCGGTACATACAATCGTCAATAGGCTAATTCCTTTCTGTTGTAGAAATGATCACCTGCTGGCAGCGGGATCCGATCTGCGGCGAGGGAATAAAATCGAAGACGAAGCAATTGCTCTCCGCCAGGTTGTTGTCTACGTCTGGCGTACAGCGTTGGTATGTGCCGCTTTTTGTTTATGTCAGGGGAGGTGTGAAGAACGTCAGCAGCTCTACCAGGCCGGGGCCCTCATTTCGCAGCGCATGTTCAAGCCCAATGGGAATAGCGATTATTTGTCCATCTCTGAGAGACACCTCCGTCTGATCCAATGTCAGGATCGCATTCCCTCTGATGATCCAGACTGTTTCCAGTTGTTGAATATGACGATGCCGGCCGATCGCAGCTCCGGTTGGAACCTGTACGACGTTGACGCTGGCGAATGGGTTGTCGGCAGATGTCAGGAGCCCCTTCATATGAACGCCAGGAAAACGAGCATGTTCATGCCATTCTCCCGCCATGAGATCCGCCACGCGCGGCAGCGAGTTCAATTCATTTCCATTCCGCCGCACACGTTGAGTGATTGGCCGGTGATATAGGCTGCATCCGCTGAACACAAAAAGGAAACGACTTTGGCAATGTCGTGGGTTTGGGCAGGATATCCAAGGGGGATCTTGGCAATCATTCGAGCCAGCGATTCTTCCGGTGTAATTCCCAGGGCACCCGCCCGAATTTGATGGATACCACTTGTCATGGGCGTATCCACCACCCCTGGGCAGATTGCATTTACTGTAATCCCCTGCGATGCAAAAGAGAGCGCCGCCGATTGCGTCAGGCTGATAACCGCGCACTTGGCGGCTGCATAATGCGCCTGATCCGGGCGTCCCGAACGACCCGATATAGAGGAAAGATTCACAATTCGTCCGCCCGACTCCATATATCTTGCCGCAAATTGCGTGGCAAAGAAAACGGTCTTAAGATTCAGGGCCATAATGGCGTCCCATTCCTGCTCGGTAATTTCCAGGAATGGCGTGATGATGACACGACCGGCATTATTTACCAGTACTGTTAATTTTCCCCATTCCGCAGCGAGTCGGATAACCTTTTGGATTTCGTCCAGTTTGGTCAGGTCGGCTGTTATGGGCAATACCTGGCCCCCCGAGGCTTCAATTTCCTTTTTCACTTCATCGAGCGAGCCACCGTTTATATCAGCAATCGCGATGGCAAAACCATCTCGAGCCAGTCGATGCGCAATCGCCCGGCCAATTCCCTGGCCTGCACCAGTTACAATTGCAACCTTCCCCTGGGAGGAGCCACTATTCATCGTTATTGTCCTTGTGGGATTTCGATATATCCTCCAACACCTCACGCGAAAAGGCCAGATGCTTGATCATAGCCTGACGCGCCGCTTCGGCATCCCCATTCTCCACGGCGGATACAATCGCTTCATGCTGATCAAAGACCAGATTTACCGGACGCGGAAAATCCTCCCAGGTCAATATGATCTGGTCGCGTAACTGGTTGATCAGGGGCGCCAGCAGCACTTTGAATAGATCGTTTTGAGTAGCCTCGGCCAGGGTGACATGCAGGCGAAAATCCAGTTCGGCCATTTGCTTGGCCGAGTTTCCACTCTTGCGCATTTGTTGACAAATCTCGCGTAATTGTGTTCGCTGCTCAGGTGTAATACGGTTTGCGCCCAGTGCGACCATCTCCACCTCCAGCACTCGTCGCACTTCATTCAAGCGGATTTCGAAATCATCCTGGTTGGTGAGCTGCATGTACGTCTGCAACGAACGCGACACCATATTAAAATCAGCCCGCCGAACCGAGACCCCGCTCCCGATGGCAGACTCAACGACACCACGTGCCTCCAGGGCCTTAACTGCCTCACGAACAACCGTACGACTCACGCCAAACGCTTCGGAAAGCTCACGCTCAGGCGGCAAACGAAATCCAGGTTTCCAGACACCAGATGAAATCAGCTCCAATATCTTTTCGACGACTCGTTCATAGAGCCTTTGTTCACGCTCCAAGGGTTCGATTGCCATTCCATCAACCGGAGAATTATTGTCAGAGAGGATATCGGGCATACTGGATCCTTGTATTGCCTAACCATTCTTTTTCTATTTTGTAATATGGAATTCTGTATTATGGTATACTGTACTATAACAATATTCAGATGTCAATAGGAGATTTTCGACTAAATTCATCTCATATTTGGATCCCGGGCAAAATCCAGGGGTCGACCTCGAGAACCTTGTTGACTATACAAGTTGGGCAGCGGGGAACATCGTTATCGCCCCTAATCGCTTTCTCGTCGAGCCAACACGCTCACTGCCCCGGGGATAGGCTTATCAGCAACCAGGATCAAATACCCGCCACCGCCTGCACCGGAAAGCTTCCAACCAAGGGCAAAATCACGGTATTCATCAATTAATACCGCCACGCGTTCGTTCATCATATTGGGAAACATGGCTATTTGAGCATTGAATCCTTCCCGCATTGTCTGCCCAAAGCGCGCAATATCCCGGTCTAGGATGGCCCGCCAATGTGCCTCAGCTGCATCAGCCAGCGCCTTGGCACGTTCGCGATCAAAAGTAGTATTCGCTAAAACATCGTAATTTTCGAAGCGCGGTCCCAGCGAAACCAAATAGATTGACGATTCAACAAAATGCAAAAGTGATTCGTCCACGCGATGTTCGATCCGCGAAGGCCAGTACTGACCCTCATAAAAAGCGTACGCCAAACCGGGAAACACCAGACCAATCGAATCCTGCGAGCCGGAAATAACTTCGGTGCCGGGAGGATTGTCGTAGCAAAATAGTACTTTGGCGAGCTTTTCGTAATCGCCCAGCGGGATTTTTGAACCCCAGAGGTCCTGGGCGTGACGCCTCGTACTCGAGGCCATCCCGCTCCGTTCATTAAACGCCAAGGTTGGTTCCAACGAAATAGTAACGACAGGACCCGGATAATGTTTTGAGACGAATGGTTGGTCGAGCCATCCCCCTGCTAAGTCAATGCGATAAGGCATATAGTCACGTTTGCGTAGTTCAGTGGTGGAGCGCACATCAAAACCGGGATGCGGTTTTCGATCCGAAATAATGTACTGTATCCCCAACTCATGACATAAATCCCGCTTTTCGGATATATGCCCATCCGCATTTACAACAAAATAATCCGGCATAATCTCACGCAGCTCGGTCTCAAAATCCAAAATTCCCGACCCGCGCGAGATAAAGGCATCCTTCACCGATGAAACCGACCTGACCATGAAGAGCCGTTCCTGTTCACCATTTACAGGCAGCCTCCCCTTCAGTTCAAAAACTGTTTTGTCAGAACCGAGTGCTACGTACAAATCACCATACTTCGCGGCCTCGCTGAAAAACTCAACATGCCCGCTGTGGAGCATGTCAAAGCAACCACTTACAAACACCTTTTTGGCCATAATTTTCTCCCGTTGCTGTCTATGGAATGTCTCCGACAACAGGATTATATGTGATCGACCTTGAATAGGTATAATGATTTTTCGGGACGGAATCTTCCTGGAAACCAACGCCCGAGATTTCCCGATCCGTGAAATGGGCTACTTTCTTATTCCCCGCGTATTCGGCCCATTGTTCCAAAACTCTTTCGGGCTAAAGCAAAAACCATAGCTTTAACAGCTATGGTTTGCAAAAAGTAGCGGAGGCAGGACTTGAACCTGCGACCTTCCGGTTATGAGTGGCTCTCGGCGACTGCTGGCTTTCGAGCCAAAGGCTATAGTTTTTAAGGCAGCCTTTTGATTTTTGATTCAAAAGAGCCTGTAGAGTTTTAGTTGTCGCAATCGACAAGCATTTGAGCACTTTCTAACACAAAGACAATATCTAAGCAAATAAACGAACTCCAGATTACGGGCCTTTTGATGGTCTTCGGCAATCCTGATCGCATCGGAACTTTCATAGGCATTGTGGAAGCGTTCTAATCATGATGGACATGTTGCCTGCCCATTTTGCGCGGACCAAGTCTCCAGGATCCCTCAGGAGATCCTCTTTCAAGTCTGGACTGCTCACGAGGAATTGGTCACGAGAGGCTTCCCTTCCTATTTGATCGAGTAATTAGAGGGCCAACCAGAAATCCAGGATAGGTACCAAATAGATTGAAGGCACTGGAGGCGCAAAGTAAGAAGCCGTCTGGTTTATTCCTCGTAACAAAAAATACGCCATTTTGCCTATAGTCGTGGCGGTAAGAAAGCAATTGAGAAACCTTGTCATAACAGCAAAGGTTAGTAATTTTGTTGTAACAATGTGGATGTTTCATCTGCTATAAAGAGGTAACTATGGACGATCATAAACAGCATACAGTTCAGGATCATTCTCAACATGACAAGGTGGATCACTCCATGCACCAGACCGAAGGTCATTCGGTGCATACGGCTCATCAAGGTCATGATATGCCAGCAGTGGCTGAGGAAAACCATTTGGCTCATGCCGGGCATGGCGCGGATCACACCGGGCACGAGCAGATGTTCCGCGTGCGTTTTTGGTGGAGTCTGCTGCTGAGCATTCCTGTTTTGCTGTATAACCAGATGATCCAGATGTGGCTAGGGTTCATGGCGCCTATCTTCCCATTCAGCGAATGGATACCCTTTGTCTTTTCGTTAGTCGTTTTTGGATACGGCGGTATTCCATTCCTGCAAATGGCAGTCCCTGAACTAAAAGATCGGAAACCCGGCATGATGACCCTCATCTCGCTGGCGATCTCGGTTGCATTCATCTACAGCGTTGCGGCGCAATTCATCAATCTCGGTGAAGGCTTCTTCTGGGAGCTGGTGACACTCATCGATATCATGCTGCTCGGTCACTGGCTGGAGATACGTTCCGTCCGCCAGGCATCCGGAGCGCTGAATGAGCTTGCCAAACTCATGCCCGATACCGCTGAACGTATCCATCACGGTGACATGACCGAGACTGTTCCGGTCTCCGCGCTTAAGCAAGGTGATCTTGTTCTCGTTCGTCCAGGTGCGAGTATCCCCGCCGACGGCGAAGTGGCCGATGGACATTCAAATGTAAACGAATCCATGATCACCGGTGAATCGAAACCTGTCCATAAGATGGCGGGCATGAAAGTTATTGCCGGTACGATCAATGGTGAAGGAAGTCTGCGTGTGCGTGTCACTGCCACGGGAAATGAAACAGCTCTTGCTGGAATCATGCGTCTCGTCGAACAGGCGCAGCAGTCCAAATCGAAAACGCAAGTTCTGGCAGATAAGGCAGCCGGCTGGCTCTTTTACATCGCGCTTGCTTCGGCGATCATCACCGCTATCGCATGGACGATTGCCGATACTTTCAACATCGAAGTGTTGAACCGCGTGGTCACAGTACTGGTTATCGCCTGTCCGCATGCTTTGGGGTTGGCGATCCCGTTGGTTGTAGCAATCACCACCGCGATGGGCGCGAAGAACGGTATTCTCGTCCGTAACCGGCTTGCACTCGAAGCTGCACGCGAGATCGACGTGGTCATCTTCGATAAAACGGGGACACTTACCCAGGGTCAGTTTGGCGTGGTCGATAGTGTGACAGCGGATGGCTGGGATGCCGATCGAGCATTGGCTCTTGCCGCCGCGCTGGAAGGCGACTCCGAGCATTTGATCGCGCAAGCCGTCCGCCGCTTCGCCCAGGACCGAAAGCTGGCTCTGCCTTCCATCAGCAATTTCGGTGCTCTGAAAGGTCGCGGTGTACAAGCCACCTATGACAACAAAACCTATTACATCGGTGGACCGCGTCTGTTGGAAATGCTGAACTTAACCCCGGCGTCGAACATCGCTTCATTCACTGATGCAGCAAACCAAAAGTCCCAATCCGTTGTGTATCTGACAACGAAAGATAGGATCATTGCCGCAATCTCCATTGCTGATGTTATCCGGCCTGAAAGCAAACAGGCCGTAGATGAGCTGCATAAGATGGGAATCGAAGTCGCCATGTTGACGGGGGACAGCCAGGCCGTGGCCAAGGCAGTTGCTGCTCAACTGGGCATCGAACGGGTTTTTGCAGAGGTGTTGCCAGAGCATAAAGATCAGAAAGTGATGGAACTGCAGAACCAGAAAAAACGGGTGGCAATGGTCGGTGATGGTGTGAACGATGCGCCCGCTTTGACCCGCGCCGATGTGGGTATCGCCATCGGGGGCGGCACAGATGTAGCAATCGAATCGGCCGGCTTGATCCTTGTCAACAGCAATCCACTCGATGTCGTGAAAATATTCAAGCTCAGTCGTGCGAGTTATGGCAAGATGATCCAGAATCTTTGGTGGGCGGCAGGATATAACATCGTCGCCATTCCGCTGGCAGCGGGTGTGCTGTCAAACTGGGGCATCTTACTCTCGCCCGCGGTTGGTGCTATGCTGATGTCCATCAGTACGATCGTGGTGGCAATCAATGCACAGTTGTTACGCAGGGTCAACCTTTAGGTTTCACTTAAATAATTCAGATCACAGAAAAGACCCCTGGAATCAGGGGTCTTTTTTCGATGCATCGACACCGGCTAATCCTACTGTTGTTCACTCAACCTGCCCGCTTCATGGGTGGAAGGAGAATAAGGCAGGAATACAGATTGATCTTCTGATGTGATAGATTTCGTAGCTACAAACCCCTGATGCCATACCGCCGGTCAATGTCATAGGCGATTCTGCCTACCTGGGAGTACGTGATGTGGCGCTCAAAGGAAAAAGCCAAAGCTAATAGAATGAACATATCCGAGACAGGTATGAGTATTTCCCCATTCTTCTCCGTCCATCAATCCTGTGATACGGCATTAATGTGGGTAAAAGAGCGTTTATCACAAACAGGACTGCGTCCCATTCAGACATTCGATTTGCATACCGCGCGCGCGGGACTGCATGATTGTTCCTGTCCACATCACGGAACAGATGAATGCGACTGTCAGATGGTAGTGATATTGGTGTATGGCGATTCAGAGCAACCGTCCACATTAATCCTGCACGGCAGCGATGGACAGACCTGGTTTTCCATTGTAGATGAGCCAGGCGAGAAAACTAATGCAATGACATCGATGGCCATACGCAATTCACTGAAGGCGAACTCACCCACAGCGCAACAAGATTCCGCTGTGGACAAACTTCTTTTGGGAGAATAGGAATCACGGCCCTCGGAGTTACAAGACGAAAACTTAAGAATACAAGGAGAAGAGATGTTCAGGTATGTAAAGATTTTTACCACTCTGCTCGTCGCCGGTTTATTGTTAGCTGCCTGTGGTGGACAGGGAACCCAGGACACAGTGGAAGTTCAGATTACCCTGACTGAATTTGGGATCAGGTCGTCGATCACCGAGTTTCAAGTAGGCGTTCCTTACCGGTTTGTCGTGACCAATGCGGGCCTTGTCGAGCATGAATTCATGATCATGCCGCCTCTGACACAGGATCAAATGGGTATGCATATGGACATGGCGAACCTCGATAATATGGCGCTAGCCATGATAGAAGGTGCAGACCTCCAGGCGGGCAACTCGGCTTCGTTTGAACTTACATTCACAGATCCTGCAAGTGCGGAGGCGCTTGAGTTTGCCTGTCACACCCCTGGTCATTACGAAGCGAACATGAAACTTCCAATTGTTGTCCAGTAGTTCGGGCACTTTCAAAGCCGGCAACACGGTGAATTTAGAGTTCCAGTGCCAGGAATGCAAAATGGGCGTCAAAAACGATGATGCCCATTTTGCATGGAGTCAAGGAAAGAAAATCATGTCCACATTCACGGCGACAGTACATCCGAAGTCAAAACAATCCATTTTCCAGTGGATTGGGGATCATTGGTACGCGACCTTCTTGATCGCGTATGGTGCATGGGTCTTTGCTCCTTTTCTCGCGCCGTTCTTCATGCACATCGGCTGGTTCGATGCAGGCAAAGCCGTCTACTTCATTTATTCCTTCTTCTGCCACCAATTGCCCGAGCGGTCCTTCTTCCTCTTTGGTGAAAAAACCATGTATTCCTTAAGTGAAATTCACAGTGCGTGGCAAAATAGTATCGATCCCATGATTCTCCGCCAGTTCACAGGCAACGAAACAATGGGCTGGAAGGTCGCCTGGTCTGATCGCATGATTTCCTTCTACACGAGCGTTTGGTTGTTTGCCATTGTATGGTATCCGTTCCGGCGAAAGAGCGAACCAATTGCGTGGTGGGGATTTGTGCTCCTTCTGTTGCCGATCCTGCTGGACGGAGTCACTCACGCTGTCAGCGACTTCGCTGGCCTTGGACTAGGATTTCGTGATACAAATGCATGGCTGGCTGTCATCACCAGCAACAGTTTCCCCGCCAGCTTCTACAGCGGAGATGCTCTGGGTTCATTCAACTCCATCATGCGATTCCTTACTGGACTACTGGCTGGTCTCGGAATCGTCTGGTTGAGCTTCCCGTATATCTTCAAATCCCAAACATAAATGAACCATGGGATAAAATAATCTATGCTAAAGTCATCAACCAAATCAAAAGATCAGATCCGGGTGCTTCTCGCCGATGACCATACCATTGTGCGCGCTGGCGTACGGCAACTCATCGAAAGTGCGGATGATCTACACGTTATTGCAGAAGCCGGCGATGGTGAAGAAGCGCAGGCGTTGATCCAGCAGCACAAGCCGGATGTTGCCGTCCTCGACATTCAGATGCCAAAAGCCAGCGGTATCGAGGTCACGCGCTGGGTTCGTTCCCACATGCCTGAGGTCGGTGTTTTGATTCTTACTGCTTACGATGATGATCCGTACGTGATGGCTGTTCTGCAGGCAGGCGCCAATGGGTATGTCCTCAAAACGGGTCAGGCAGATGAACTTATTCAGGCCGTGCGCGATGTGCATGAAGGCAAGTCGGCGCTCGATCCGAATATCACTCGCAAATTAATGTCGAATATTTTCAAGGGTCCCGAAAAGAAGGTCGTGGATGCATTGACCGACCGTGAACTCGATGTTTTACGTCTCGCCGCAAAAGGCTTCACCAACAAAGCCATCGGCGTCCAGCTCACCATCAGCGATCGCACGGTGCAGGGACATCTCGCCCATATCTTCGCCAAGCTGCAGGCCGGCAGCCGGACCGAGGCTGTTATGCGCGCCGTTTCCTTAGGATTGATCTCGCAGAGCACGGGTAACATTTCGGAAGAATGAAAAAGCCACGCGCGCCCTTTCTTCGTGGTCTCACAGTGCAGTTGCTTGCGATCACGGTCCTGCCCCTTACATTACTTTTGTTGCTGATCGCGTTCGGGAGTGTCTCACTCCACCAGCAGGATATGCGTACCCTGGTTGGGGATCGTGACGAGCGCGCCGTCCGTGCGGCCGCGGCGGCATTGGCATCTGAACTCCACCATCGCGCCGCCAATATTTCCCATCTTGTGGCGCTCGCTGAATTGTCAAAAGACACGACAGCTATACTGGCAACGGAGGACCTGGCTTCCGATTTTGAAGGTGGGCTTGCCTATCTCGATATGGATCGACAAATTATCACGATTACAGACTCCCCGAACCTTTGGGATTGGGTCTCGCAAAATGATATCCCTTTGGCAGCCGCATCTGATCATGGATCTATTTTTTCTTCTCCTTTTCGAGATCCAGATTCCAATAGACTTTTCGTCCTGGTATCGCAGGTTGTTCCCAGTCAAAAAATCATTGTCGCAGGAGCGTTTTCCCCCGAGACGCTTGCAAAGGAGACGATATCTACCTCCTACCCTGACAGTACGCATGTAACGGTCTTTCTCCTCGATTCGTCGCGTCAGATACTATTTTCCAGTGGACCTCTGGCGACCGAGAGCATCCATCCCGATCATCCAGGCGTAGCGGAAGCTTTGCACGGAGAAAGTGGAACCACATACGTTCAACAGGGCAAGATTGAACATGTGGTTGCTTACGGTTCCATCAGACCGGCTGGCTGGGCATTGGTCACTGAAGAAGAATGGGAAATGGTGACAAGTCCATCATTACAGCTGACTCAGATGGCTCCGTTAGTCATTGTCCCTGCATTTATCCTTGCCTTGGTTGCATTATGGTTCGTTGCCTCGCGGATCATCCAGCCCCTTCAAAAGCTGGAGTCCAAAGCGGCAGCGTTGGCCTGGGGAGATTTTGAAGCCATCAACGAACCCGTTGGCGGAATCTCCGAAGTGCAGCACCTGCAAATGGAATTGGCCGAAATGTCACGCAAGGTGCAGACAGCCCAGGAGGGACTGCACGATTATATCGGCGCGATCACTTCAGCGCAGGAAGAAGAACGAACAAGACTGGCACGGGAACTACATGACGACACGATTCAGGCAGTCGTTGCCTTGAAACAACGCGTGCAGCTTGCGCAAAGGGCGATTAAAGACGTACGCGGAAAAGAATCCCTCCAGGAATTGGAAACCCTTGCCGAACAGACCGTTGAGAACCTCCGCAGGCTGACGCGCGCTCTTCGTCCTATCTATCTGGAAGATCTTGGGTTGGTCACGGCGCTGGATATGCTGGCGCGTGAAACGGGTCAGACCAGTAATTTGGTTATGAACTTCCAAAAAACTGGACAGGAGCGACGTCTCTCGCGCGAAGTAGAGTTGTCGCTGTATCGTATCGCACAGGAAGCGCTAAATAATGTTGTCAAACACTCCCGAGCAACAAAGGCTGATCTGCTCATTGCTTTCGATGATGACCAAGTAAAGCTGGAAGTGGCGGATAACGGAATCGGCTTTGACAAGCCTAAAAGCCCCACCGATTTTGCGCCGAATGGACATTTCGGCTTGCTGGGCATTCACGAGCGAGCGGATCTGATCGGCGCACGCCTTGAGATAGAGTCCGCTAAAGAAAAGGGAACCCGGTTGACGGTCCGGTTCTGAAGCGACGAACGGCATAAGCCATTCTGCCTATCCCGAATCCCGTCATCCTGCGCTCATGCAGGGACGGGATTTTGCTTATCATGCCATCATCTTGTATTGTAAGGAGAACGCATGGCAACTGAGACAGCAACTTTGGCAGCCCCTACACAAAATGACCGCTGGAAAATATTCCTTCACGCGCTTTTGTTCGTAGCCGGATTTTCACTGGTATTCATCGTTGGCTGGGGTGGCTCTATGACTGTCCTGGGTCAGCTCTTTGTCGCCTATAAACGGTTCATCGCACAACTCGGCGGCATCGTTGTGATCATGTTTGGATTGGCAACTCTGGAAGTGATTCGTATTCCCTGGTTCTATGCGGACACCCGCGCGCAATATTTGGGTCGACGCGGCACGTATGGCGGGTCGGCACTGATGGGCGTTTTCTTTGCCGCGGGTTGGAGTCCTTGCATCGGCGCCACACTCGGCGCGATTCTGACGATGGGACTAAGCCAGCAAACTGTCGGCCAGGCGATGTGGCTTGCGTCCGGTTATTCACTGGGACTAGGAATCCCGTTCCTCATTATGGCGCTTGGGCTCGAACGTGCTTCCGGCTGGATCAAGCGCATGCGGCCTTATCAAAAATACTTCAAGCTTGCCAGCGGCGTGTTCATCATCACAATCGGTTTATTGTTATTGACAAACACAATGAACCTGATCGCCATCTGGGCTTTCAAGAATGGTTACTTCATCGAGTCGTTTTCTAACTATGCCGCTGCACCCACATACCTTACAGCTATCCTCGCAGGGCTTCTTTCCTTTGTGTCGCCATGTGTTCTACCGCTGGTTCCAGCCTATCTCGGATATCTAAGCGGCCATACCATGCGTGCCTGATAACACAGGGAAGAATTGTAGTTGCGATCCCTCACCCAGTCACAATGACTGGGTGATGTTCGTCATAAGCCGGATGGCTTGGGATATTTCAGCAATATGGCGGTGAGCAGCATGCTCTTGGCTGGGTAAGATTGCGCAACTCTACAATTTGACGGAGGCACAGCGATGCGCGATCACTGCTACACAAAAGGGGCAATTCAATGAAACGGTTCCTTCATGTCACCACGATCCTGTTTGTCATGGTTACCCTGCTGTTTGCCAGTCCTACCACGGTGCTTGCAAACGAAGGGGATGGCGAACCGCAGTTCGAAATGGAGGTCAATGGCTATCATGTTGGTCTATTCAGCGAGAATGAGTGGATAAAGGGCGAGAATACCATCGTCATAAGAATTGCAGACAGCATGGGCATGCCTGTCCGCGATGCCGATGTCGAAATACTGCTAACTCCCAAAGTGGTTGAACACACCGAAGAAGATGCACATAGTGTTGAACCTTCCCATAACACGATGTCGGGTATGGATATGGGTGAGCCGCAACCGGAGGCATCAAAGGTACCGGTGCAGGAGGAAGAAGTTGCCGCTCCCCTGGCAATGACCGAATCACATGAACATGGTGAATACACTGTCACAACGCACCTTGAATCATCAGGCGAACAGGATGTTCAGGTATTTTTCCATGTCAACGGTGAAATGCTTCAAGTTAATTTTGTTGTTGACGTCACGGGCACATCGTCCAAAACCATGGTCCTGTGGGGCTTCGTCCTGATCAACGTCGGGCTTGTCACTTCTGCCGGTGTTCTCAAAAAGCAATCCATTCCTGTAAAGGGTAACTAATATGGCAAGCGAACTCAAACCACAAAATAGAAACATCCTTGCAGGCGGCAATCTCCTGCAGATCAAAGCCATCGACAGGCTGATGCGCAGCAAATGGTTCCCGGGCATCATCCAGTGGCCCACACTGCTCCTCTTCATGCTGATCATGTTTCAACTCCTGCTGGGACCGGGATCCGCACATGATAATCTCGGCACGGCGCTGACGTGGGTACTCTGGTGGCCGCTCATCCCGATCATCTTCCTGTTCCTGGGTCGGTTCTGGTGTGCGATCTGTCCGTTTGCGACGATCAACGACCTTGTGCAAAAGTTCGTCGGCAACAATCGCCCGGTCCCCCGCTTCCTGAAAAAATATGGCATCTGGATCATCGACGTCTTGTTCATCTTTATTACCTGGAGTGACCACGTCTGGGGCGTAGTAGAGAATCCGTTTGGCTCCGGGGTGCTCATGCTGATGCTGACCACCGGAGTTATTGCATCCGGTTCGTTCTTCGAGCGCCGCACATTCTGCCGATACGTTTGTTTTCTAGGCGGCTTATCCGGTAATTATGCACGCACCGGTATGCTGGCTCTGCGCGGAACACCGGAAATTTGCGCCACATGCACGGCTGCATCCTGCTACAAAGGCACAGAGAAGGCACCCGGCTGCCCACTGTTTGAGTTCCCAAAAAATATGACATCCAATGCCAATTGTGTGATTTGCGCAGACTGCATCAAGAACTGCCCGAACGATTCGATCCAGCTGACGGTCCGCCAACCTACAAAGGAATTGTGGTTCATCCGCAAGCCGAAAATGGAAGAGGCATTCCTATCGGCAGTCATTATGGGTATCGTCTTTGTGCAGAACGTGACCATGCTGGAAGTCTGGACTGGCATGCTGCAGTGGCTGGAACGAGTGACAGGAACAACGAATTACGCCATCACCTTCAGCATTACATTTGCCATCTCGATCATCATTCCCGTTGCCCTCCTGGGCTTCGCGTCCTGGATCGCAGCCAAGTTGAATAAATCATCCCTGGTGGAAAACTTTACCCGATTCGGATACACCATCATCGCACTGGATGTAGCCGGACATATTGCTCACAATTTGTTCCATCTGCTGGCGGAAGGCAAATCGATTTTCTATACAGCCCTGACCTTGTTCGGTCAGGAAATCCACGGCGCATCTCCGGCTCTCGTGAGCATGGACATCATTCAGATCCTGCAATACGGTTTGATCGCGCTCGGTTTTGTGGGATCACTCTATACGGCTTATCGCATTGCCAGGAATAACCAAACGAACGGCAAAGTTTGGGGAACCTTTGTACCGTTCGCAGCCTTGATCGTTGTCCTTACGATTATGAATGTGTACCTGTTCATGCTCCCTATGGCAATGCGCATGTAGGCAGGCACGAGGAAGATGTAAGCAATCTTGCCTATAAGAGATAGAGTAATACGGCGCTGCGTGATGAAGTCGATTAAGGTGATAATCGATTTAGCGAAAAGGAGATACTCGATGACTTCTACCGTACATGACCCCGTTTGCAATATGGATATTGATCCTGCCACTGCCACCGGTACATCCGAATACAAAGGACAGACGTATTACTTCTGCTCACCCGGTTGTAATAAATCCTTCGATAAGGAACCTGAAAAATATCTCAGCAAAACGGGTGAGCATGAGCAGAATCACTAAACTCATAAGGAGACGAAATGCATAAGAAACTCATATTCGCTTTGTTGTTGGTCGTACTGCTCTCACAATTTGCCGTCTCGACTGTATTTGCCGCAGGTGAACCAACCGGAAGTTGCGCCCCAGGATTTACATTGATGATGGCGATGGAACATGATGAGCATCACCATCAACATGTGGGCACTGACGCCGACCTGAACGCGGATGGTTACATCTGCATGCAACCGGTAACACCTGATGGAAAGATCCATGTTCACGTGGACAATGATTTGCCCTGACCATTAAAGATAAGCAATACAAAATTCCTTCTTCTCTCATAACAGCCTATCGAACGATAGGCTGTTATGCTTGTCGCGACATACGCCGACTTGCGCTCCAAATCTGGTTCCCGCAGGTGCATAATTCAAGTATGAACCAATCCAAACGCTACATCCCTGCCCTCAGCTTCAAATTGCTTACGCCGCTGTACGATCCGTTGCTCAAGAGGATTATGCAGGAGGAGACGTTCAAGCTCAAATTGATCGGGTACGCAAACATTCAACCAGGAATGAAAATCCTGGATCTTGGCTGTGGAACGGGCACATTGACTCTCATGATCAAGCGTGCTCATCCCGATGCTACCGTCACAGGACTGGATGGCGACCCGCAGATATTGGATATCGCTCGTGAGAAATCCCGTGGTATGGACATTCAATGGAATCAAGGGCTCGCTACCTCCCTCCCGTATCCTGATTCCGTTTTCGAACGAGTGGTCACCAGCCTGGTCATTCACCACCTCATTACAGACGACAAGCGCCGTGCCTTCAAAGAGGCGTACCGCGTCCTCAAACCGCAAGGCGAATTGTACGTGCTGGATTTCGGCACACCTCATTCACCCTTCACTCGTTTCATGACGAAGTATATGCGCCGTCTCGAGGAAGTTGCCGACAACTTTGACGGGTTGATCCCGCGCTTCATAACGGACGCAGGTTTCGTCGGCATCAAAGAAGGGGAGCATTTCGTCACGGTATTCGGTCCGCTGTCGCTATGGCGGGCTGTGAAAGGATAGAAAATGGACAACAATAAAACCTGGACGACCGTTTCTTATGTTTCCGCAATCCTGATCGGGGTCATCCTTTTCTGGTTATTTGGGAAAGATTGGCTGAACCTGGAATCGGCTTTGGTCTTTCTCGCGGGACTCATTGGCGTTGTTGTTACTGTGCTGGCGTTTGGCATATGGAACAACCGCCGCAATTCGCACCGCTAGGAAAACCATAGCTTGCCTGGTCTCCTGGTGACTGACATTCATCATGAGCCATTTGGCGTATATTGCTTTCCGCCATACTGCGCTGTAGGCAATTGAGTTGCCAGACTACTATTGAGCCATCCGAAATTCGGAGGCTCAACATGGTTTCAAAGTCACGCAAGATTCTTTTCCTCTTCATGATTGCAGTGCTGGTATCCACGGGGATTTCTGCCTGCTCTACAAAAGGCCAATCTCATGACCTCACTATGGCATCGATGGACCAAATGCCGGCAGAGGTACAGACCGCGCCGGTGACAGTCCAGACCGCCTATCGATTTGCAGTAGCAAACCCCGACATCATTAAGGATATTCCCTGCTATTGCGGTTGTGGGAATATAGGTCACAGCTCCAACTACTCCTGTTATGTGGCAGGCACGGATGACAAAGGCAATATCCGTTTCGATAGCCATGCCCTCGGCTGCTCCATCTGTGTGGATATCACCCAGGATGTCATGCGGATGTTGAAGGAGGGCAAGAGTCCGCAGGATGCGAGGGCCTATATCGACGCGACCTATTCGAAATACGGTCCCTCCAACATTCCATAGTGTGCAAACGTGAAATCCGGAATGCGCTTTTCTTTCTCTCTTCTCCTCTTTGTGATGGCTGGATTGGTAGTGGCATTTGCGCCGCTGCCAGTTCAGTCCATTGCGCCACGGGAGCGCATCTTTCGGATCGATGCCAGGCAGTATGCCTATTCCCCTTCTGAAATTCATGTAAATGCCGGTGACACCGTTACCTTTGAACTTGTAAGCACAGATGTAGTCCACGGGCTTTATATCGATGGTTATGATGTGTCCGTGGAAGCTGATCCAGGTCAAACTGCGACCCTGACCTTTACAACCAATAAACCTGGTTCCTTCCGTTTCCGTTGCAACGTGACCTGCGGCGCGATGCATCCCTTTATGATCGGTAAATTGACTGTTGGTACAAATCTCTGGTTGTACCGTGCCTTCGGTTTGGCAGGATTGGCTGTCATTGGTGTTCTCATGTGGCCAGGACCAAAAGCGTGATCTATCATGGCAAAGATTGAACTTACTCGTAACCGTTTTATCAAAAATCTCCTGATGAACCGCTACCCGCAGCTGGCGGTCTTTTTTGTCATGCTGGTCGGGTATATCTTTGCCATCCATGCGGGACTGATTGGAACTCCGGTTGGAAGCCACAACTTCAGCATCGTGTTCGTATGGATTGCCTGGTGGGCCATCCTGATCCTTATCGCTGTTCCATTTTTTGGGCGCGGCTGGTGCGCGGTCTGTCCGATCCCGCTTCCAGCGGAGTGGTTGCAGCGCGGTGCTGTATTGGCTCCACCTGAAAAAAAACCGAGATGGCTGAATCTTCGCTGGCCAAAGGCTCTGCGAAACATCTGGCTACAAAATATCTCTTTTCTTCTCCTGGCATTATTTAGCAGTGTGCTCCTTACGACGCCGAACATCACCGGCATCGCTCTGGCAGTGATGTTGTTTGGTGCGATCGGACTCAGCACCATCTTTGAGCGTCGTGCCTTCTGTCGTTATCTCTGCCCGGTGGGTGGGTTCATCGGCATCTATGCACAGACCGCGCCAATCGAATTAAGGATTAAAGACAAACAAGTCTGTGCAAGCTGTGTTGGAAAACCGTGCTACAACGGCTCGGCAGCGGGATATGGTTGTCCGTGGGATGTTTTCCCCGGCGGACTGACAAAAAATACATATTGTGGGCTTTGCATGGAGTGTATCCGCACCTGCCCGCACGACAACATCGCCGTGAATCTGCGTCCTTTTTCAGCAGATCTGGCAAAGCCTTCCACGCGCATGGATGAAGCCTTCAAAGCGTTCATTATGTTCGGCTCGGCAATGATCTACGCCGGTGTGCTTCTGGGTCCATGGGGCGCTTTGAAGGATGCAGCATATAACGTTGGAACTGGTGCATGGTTTGTGTACGCCGCAGTATTTTTGGCGATCATATTTGGTATTCTTCCCGGCGCTTTCTCGCTTGGACTTTTGAAGGGAAATAACAACATTCCTTTCAGGCAACGATTTGCCTCTCTTTCCACGGCGCTCATCCCTCTTGGTCTGATGTTCTGGGTTGCCTTCAGTCTGTCCTTTGTAATGACAAACGCATCCTACATCATGGCAGCTCTCTCCGATCCGCTTGGGCTTGGCTGGAACCTGTTCGGAACAGCAAATATGGCATGGCAGCCAATGCTCACTACCCTTCTCGCTCCCGCACAAACTCTTGCATTGGTCGGTGGCCTGATCTGGTCGGCCCGCACAGCACAGAAAGCAGCGAACGAAGTCAGGGTCTCTTCCATTCCACTGATCGGCTACTGTTTTGCGGCAACTGCCTTCATGTTGTGGTTATTGTTATGAAACGTTCTGAACTTATCTCCCGCCTGTTGATTATCACAGGCATCCTGCTCACGATTGGCGCTCCGCTTTATCTCTGGAAGAGTACACCTTTGATCCACGCGCAGATGTCCGAGGAAGGCGGCTGGACGCCAGACACCATCAAGGCGGAAGTAGGTGAGCCGCTCCACCTCCAGTTTACGTCTGATGATGTGATGCATGGTTTTGCCGTGGGACAACTCGACATGGAGTCTGTCGACATCGAGCCCGGCAAGGTTGCTGATGTCACTCTGACCTTCGAGAAGCCAGGCATCTACACGTTCTTCTGTACGCGCTGGTGCGGCGTCAATCACTGGCGCATGCGCGGCACGATCGAAGTAACTGGCACTTCGTCTGCAGGCGAGGATCTTCCCCTCGACATCCCTTTGTACGTATCTTTGGGGCTGGATATAGATGCACCGCATGAATCGCCGGTGGTTCCTGAAATGCAACCTTCTGCCGTTCACGGCAGGACACGTGCAGAGAATTTGGATCTGGCTAACTTGATCGAGCCTGCATTGTATAAGGCAAGCTCACCCTATCAGATCTTCCAACAACTTGATTCAACGGCACTCCTTGAAACCGAAGAATGGGATGTGGTTGCCTACATATGGCAGACCAACACTACACCCGAATCACTTGCCAATGGACGAGAGCTTTATGCCCAGAACTGTGCCGCCTGTCATGGGGAGAGTGGCGCGGGCGATGGCGTCTTTGCCGATGATATGGCTGCCGCTGGTAAAGCATCTATGGAATCCATGAATAGCTCGATAGAGTCGATGATGCAGACGCCGGCCAATTTCACCGATCCGAAGCGTGTGCTTGGCGCGAGGCCGGCGATCCTGCAGGGCAAGATCCTGCGCGGCGGCATGGGAACGGGTATGCCAATGTGGGGCTCCATTTTTACCGAAGAACAAATCTGGGACCTGGTCGCCTACCTGTACTCGTTCCAGTTTGAATATGAAGAGTAAGGAGGTTCAATGACGAAAAAGAATCAGAAATACAGAAAGCAGAAACGACGGAAAAATTTCCCATGGCTTCTGGCCGCTCTGGGAGGCGGATTGCTGCTCATCACGGCGATCCTGTTCGCACGAAACGGTGGGAGCGGAGGTGTAACGCCGTCCATTGCAGTCGATCAGGACAAGATCGATTATGGATACGTGAAGTTTGGCGAGACCCGCCAGTTTGCCATCAAAGTGACCAACTCGGGTGATGGTACTCTGAGGTTTAAGGAAAAACCATACATCGAAGTCCTGGAGGGGTGCTGACCTCCTGAATTGACCATCGGTTCGATGGTACTTCAGCCGGGTGAAAGCACGATAATCGAATCCGCTGTCTTCATGATGCACGAGGGGATGGATGGTCCCCACAACTTTGGAGTTCATTTCAAGACCAATGACCCGAATAACGCCGATCTGATCGTGAACGTGATATCCGATTGGGGACCATAAATCATACAGTCAACTAGAAAAGCGGCGAACTAAAATCGCCGCTTTTGGATTCACACCGTTCACCCCTTGCCCTTGGATATACCAGGGAGAGACGATAACTTTTGAGAGCTATGACACAGACGTATATCAACCTGCTTGGTTCGCTTGTCCATGCACTATTTTGCCGGATGTACAGCAGAGTTTCCAGATCTTCGCGCGTGAAGAACCCAAACACCTCACGCTTTGCCGAAATGCCAATATCGGCAAAGTAGATTTCAAATCCGTTTGCCAGAAATCCGAACGGGCGGAACGATTGGTGCTTTTCGATTTCGGTAACCTAGTGGGTGAGTTGCGCTTCTGCCAGGCGAGCGTCATGGGTTGTACGTTTGGTTTCCACCAGCGCCAGCACTTCCCCATTTTCGCGGTAGAGCGTGTAATCCGTCAACCCGTTCCACAGCTCGGCATCGTAGCCATCCACAAGGATTTCGATCTTCACGCTGGCATGGTCACGCAGATACCAGCCCGCCCGTTCCAGCTGCGGGTCGATCATTTCTTTGCGTGTAAGTTCTTCTAAGAGACGTCGGGGCATGACTCCCCTTTAGGTCAACGAATGTTTGGACGCGATTAAGGATACTCGGAAAAACGACAATCGGGCAAGATGCAGATACATATTTCTTTGCAAGGTTCCCTCAGAGGAGGGGGATGAAATCGCCCGATTCCCTTACATGACGCCGAAACCCGACTTTGGTATCTGAATACCGGCTCGCAAAAATCGCGAACTCGTTGCAACCCGTATTCCCCGGACTCAAGTGACTTTCCCCCCTTACCCGCTCTGCGTCTACAGCTGACTCATCGCCATACTCATCATGGCGTGGAAATGACCCATCTATGTAGTGCTATTGCAACGTTAATCCTGACCTTGTTTCAACCGCTTGTATTCTCTTACCATTTCATTCAATTCCGCCTGATACATAAGCAGGCTCTCGTAATCCTTACTCCGGTTCGCCCTGCTAAAGCGTTTCATCATCAGTCCGGAGTCGACTTCTGGATGGCCCTCCCGCAAATGGTCCTGCACCGCCTTGTACCGGGTCGTGTGTTCACACAGGGGGCATTTCACACTCTGATTTTCCTGCAGCGGATCCCGAAATACAAGACCAACGCCTTGTACATTCTGCCAGCCGGCGCTGCTGCTGACTGTTTTCTGCAGTTCCCGGAACTCCTCTGGATGCAGGTCAACCAGGTGTTGTTCAAACCGGATGGACCGCATTACGCCCCTGCAAAGAGGACACGTTACCGTTCTGACTTTCCTCGGTCGGTTGGCTTTTTCAAGAGTCTCCAGCAACGGTCTGAGCAGATTTATGTGTTTACGTTCGGAGACATCCAGGGACTTTTTCCATTTCTGGATCGGATTGGAAATCTTGTTCTGTTCCCTGTTAATAGCTTCAAATGTGTTTTTAGGAGCATAATCCTGCTGTTTAGGTGAGACGTTTCTCCAGCGTTCCTCGCGTGGCCTTCGAGGCTCTTCCGCCTGTAAAAGATCGGCACTCACTACAAAGCCACCCTCAGTAATGACATAGTTTTTGGTCAGGATCTCGTGAACAGGTTCACAGCCAGCGGCATCGGCTGTCGATCGGTCCGCGAAATCACTCTTTGCCGGATGTGATTCACGGTGTGGATCCGTACGATCCACGGCAAGTTGCGCGGTTTCCCTGGTCAGATCGGTTGTTAGACCGATCGTATCGGGATTGGCGAACGATCCAACGTCCCCTGACGGATGCAGTGCCTTTTGGATCTCGCTCATGGTTGCGGGTCCCACATTCCGAATGGAGGCAATCTTATCCCAGTCCCGATAAATGTCGTCGAGGGTGTCGATCTGATTTCGCTTCAGAGCACGGTACGTTCGCGGCGATAGATGTAAAGCCTCGATTGGCAGCCGCCGGTCGGGTTCACAGCCCGCAGCATCCCTCCAGGTTTCGGCGGTGGCAGGGTTTGTAAGATTTGGAAAGGAGAGGCACCACGCCTGCAGCGCACCCAGGATTTCGCAGCGTGCCCGCTCTCCAATGTTCGAGACTTTCCGGTTACGGTTCCAGATTTCGGCCACATCCCCCACCGTCCTGACTCTGGACCGCCACAGGCTCCGATAGACTCTTGTGGAAAGATTCAGATCGCCAAGCGGGGTATTGAGAATTTGTTCATCCTGGATCTGCAGCAATTTTTCGATGATGGCTTCGGTGTTCATATTCAGCTTTAGATCTCCAGGGCTTCGTGGAAAGGCTTTCACTGCCCCATGTCCTGATGGGAAACAGACCCCGGAGTTTTTTGGGAGAGTATAGCCGGTAAACCCACGAATCGAGTTTACAGGTGCTTTACGTTTTGTTTCGTTTCAGAACCTGTGAGACAAAGTAGGGGGTAAAGTTAAGGTGGGAGTTCCTGGTTAGAATAGAGCTAACCCAGGAGTAGCCCATGGCCAAAGAGACAACTTCCAAGGTGGAAGCCACGGTGCGGGAGATCCGCCGCCGAACGCGTAAGCAATATTCCGCGGAAGAAAAA
>Ga0114129_10001104_pt1 | contig 35491 bp, 36 predicted proteins | sample RhiMetdeltSRZDD1_FD_80071 | JGI IMG/M metagenome (GOLD analysis project Ga0114129, IMG submission 80071) | Populus rhizosphere microbial communities from Tennessee, USA - Rhizosphere MetaG P. deltoides SRZDD1 (version 2) (version 2) | ecosystem: Host-associated > Plants > Roots > Rhizosphere >...
CGAGCGCCGCGCCGAGCGCGTTCGCCGTGCCCGGCGAGGAGCGCAGCACGACCATGTTCGCCGCGACCGCGGCCTCCACCGGGTAGTCCGCGCTGAAGCGGCGCAGCCGATCCGTGCCGCCACCCTGCGCGATCGCCGTCGGTGGTGCGTAGATGTGGGCGCCGTCGCGCGCGACTTTCACCAGGCCGAGCTCCACGATGTCACGTGACACGGTCGCCTGCGTCGCCGGGAAGCCCGCGTTCCGGAGGGCGCGCACCAGCTCTTCCTGCGTCGAAAGCCGGTGCTGCCGCACCAGACGCACCAGCGCCTGCTGCCGATGATGCTTGCGCGCGAGCGCCTCTCTCAAGCGGCCGCCTCAAAGACGGTCCCCACCTGCTCGCCGGTGAGAAGCTTCTCGATCGCGTCCGCGCCGCGCGCCGCGACGATCGCGGCGCGGCAGCCCGCACGAGCGGCCACGAGGCAGGCCTCGACCTTCGGCACCATGCCGCCCTCGATCGTGCCGTCCTCGACAAGCGCCTTGGCGCGGACAGTGTCGAGCGAGGTGATGACCTTGCCGTCCTTCGCGCGGACACCGGGGACGTCGGTCACGAACACCAGGAGGCGGGCGCCGAGGCTCGCCGCGATCGCGCCGGCCGCCGCGTCGCCATTGACGTTGAGCACCTCACCGTCCTTCTTGTCCAGCGCGGCCGGCGCGACGACCGGAACACGCCCCGCCTCAAGCAGCTCCTCCAGCAGCGCGCTGTCGACAAGGTCGACGCGCCCGACGAGACCGAGCTCGTCCTGCTCGCGCTCCGCCCGCAGCATCCCGCCGTCGACCCCCGACAGGCCGACGGCCGGAACGCCACGCGCGATCAGCCCGGCCACCAACCGGGTGTTCGCGAGCCCTGCCAGGGTCGCGAGCGCGACGTCGCGCGTCGGCGCGTCGGTCACCCGCAGGCCGCGCACGAAGCGTGTCTCGAGGCCGAGACGTCCCGACCACTCCGTCGCGAGCGGACCACCTCCGTGAACGACGACCAGCGAGTGTCCGGCGTCGTTCAGCGCCGCCACGACGTCGAGCGCCGCCGCTTCCTCTCCCAGGATGGACCCGCCGATCTTCAGCACCAGGACATCGCTCACGTCATGTACTCGGCGTTGATGCGCACGTACTCCGCGGACATGTCGCAGCCCCAGGCCGTCGCCTGACCGTCACCGAGCCCGAGGCTGACCTCGATCTCGACGGTCGGCGCGGCGAACAGCGCCCGAACGTCGAAGTCGGCGACCGTCAGTGGCGCGCCGCTCCGGTACACGAAGAGGTTGCCGATCCGGACGCTGGCCCTCCGATCGTCGACCCGCGCGCCGGAGCGGCCCGCGGCCGCGAGCACGCGGCCCCAGTTGGGATCGCCGCCGTGGATGGCGGTCCGCACCAGGTTCGAGTTCGTGATCGTCCGCGCCGCGAGACGCGCGTCGGCGGCCGAGGCCGCGCCGCGCACGCGGACCTCGAACACCTTCGTCGCGCCCTCGCCATCGGCGACGACCATCCGCGCCAGCTCCGCGCACACCGTGCGGACCCCTTCCTCGAACATCGCGAGGTCCGCGCCCTTCGGTACCACGCCGGACACCCCGTTCGCGAGCACGAGGAGCGTGTCGTTCGTGCTCGTGTCGCCGTCGACGGAGATCGCGTTGAACGTGGAATCCGCCACATGTGAGACGATCCGCCGCAGGTCGCCGGCGTCCACCGCCGCGTCCGTGGTGACGAAGGCGAGCAGGGTCGCCATGTTCGGGTGGATCATCCCGGCGCCCTTCGCAACGCCACCGATGCGGACCGTGCCGGCCGCCAGATGCAGCTCGCGCTCGGTCACCTTTGGCCGCGTATCGGTGGTCATGATCGCGCGCGACGTGTCGTCCCAGCCCGCCTCGGTGAGCGCGATGTCGGGGAGGACCGCGGCGATCCGTTCGACCGGCAGCTTGAACCCGATCACCCCGGTGCTTGCGACGGCCATCTCGTACGGCGAGCAGCCCACGACGGACGCGGCCGCCTCCGCCATCGCGATGGCGTCGCGCTCGCCCTGCTCGCCGGTGCAGGCGTTGGCGTTGCCGGAGTTCACGACGATCCCGCGGAGCGGTCCGCGCTCGACATGCCGGCGCGTCACGACGCACGGCGCGGCGATGACCTGGTTCGTCGTGAACACCGCGGCCGCGGCGCATGGCCGCTCCGAGACGATGAGCGCGACGTCCAGTCGCTCCGGCCGTCCGTGTTTCACACCGGCCTTGGCCGCGCCCGCGCGGAAGCCGTGCGCGAAGGTCACGCCGTGACCGACGGTCACGGCCAGAGCGGCAGTGCCTCGAGACCCATCGTCTCGGGGAAGCCGCGCATCGCGTTCAGGTTCTGGATGGCGGAGCCGGCCGCGCCCTTCACCAGGTTGTCGATCGCCGCGAACGCGATGAGGCGTCGGTTCGGCGCGTCAACGACTGCGTGCACGAGGCACCAGTTGCTTCCGAGGGTCGCCTTCGTCGCTGGATACGAACCCGTGACCCGCACGAACGGCTCTTCGGCATAGGCCGTCGCGTACGCGTCGGCGACGCGCGCTCCATCGACGCCTGGGCGCAGCGTCGCGTAGCACGTGGCGATGAGGCCGCGTGTCATCGGGACGAGATGCGGCGTGAACGTGAGTCGTGGTACGCGGCCGGAGATGGCGCGCACCTCCTGAGCGATCTCGGGCGTGTGACGATGCCTCGGCACGCCGTACGGCCTCACGCTCTCGTCGATCGTCCCGAAGAGATACGCGTCGTCGACGTTGTGGCCCGCACCCGACACGCCGGACTTCGCGTCGACGACGATGTCGTCTTCCACGAGATCCGCCTTGAGGGCCGGCGCGAGCGCGAGGAGTGTCGCCGTCGGATAGCACCCGGGGTTGGCGACGACGCGCGCGCCGCGCACGCGATCACGCGTGAGCTCGGTGAGCCCGTAGACCGCCTCCGTCAGGAGCTCCGGCGCGGGATGCGTGTACGCGTACCAGCGCTCGTAGTCCTTCGGATCGCGGAGCCGGAAGTCGCTTCCGATGTCGATGACCGAGCGGCCTTCCGCGAGCCAGGCGGGCGCGAGCTTCGCGGCCTCACCGGCCGGAAGCGCGGTGAAGACGACCTCGGCGTCGCCGGGGTCCGGTCCGACCGTCAGCGACGGCGGCGCCGCGTGCAGATGCGGCTGCACGTCACGGAGCGATTCGCCCTGATGGCCCCGCGCGACCGCGGCGACCAGCCGCGCCTCGGGGTGGCGCAGCAGCAGACGCGCGAGCTCGCCACCCGCGTAGCCCGTCGCGCCGACGATCGCGACCCGCACCGGCATCCCCGCATATTATGCGGGTGGCCGTATATTTATGCAACCGCCGGCGCGACGCGAAGCGTCTAGGACGCGATGTCGAAGGTTACCGTGACCTGGACCGTCCAGCCGGAGTTCGGCGGGCAGCAACCCATCATCGGCGTCTGCGACGAGATCGATCGAATCCCGCCGAGCTTCTTGCCACTCGCAGCGGCGAGCGCGTCGGCGGTGGAACGGGCGTTCGCGAGCGCGGCCTGCGTCGCCTTCGCGAGGTCAGCCGCTGACGGCTGGATCGTCCCGTAGGGCGCCCCGCCCTTCCCCGCGTTCGCGTTGACCGTGGATGCGCCGTGAGACGTCGCGGCGTTCATGGCGGCCAACAGCAGGCGGATCGACGGGACGTCGGCGCTGAGGCTGCCGTTCACGTTGAGCGACGTGACCTGCGCCGGCTGACCACCCTCGATCGGCGACGCGCCCGGCTTGTATGGACCGAAGTTCGGATTGACGTTGAATCCCGTCATCCGAATACCCTCGGCCGGAACCCCGGCCGCGACGAGGGCGGCTTTGATCGCGTTCAGGCGAGCCAACAGGTCGTCTGCGGCCTTCTGAATCCCGGCTGCGTCGGCGGTCGCCTGCACGCCGATGTACAGGGTCTGTCCGACAGCGAACGGGTCGGCGGAAGACGCCTGCGCAACGCCGACGCCGATCGCCGTGATTGAAGGTGCGTCGGCCGTCGGAGCGGCGGCCGGCGAGAGGACCGGTCCGGACGCGACCGCCGGCGACACGAGAAACGCGAGACAGAGCACGGAGACGATGAGTGCGGTGACGCGAAGCGCTTTCACGAGTCCACCTCCTGGTGCGCCTCCAAGAGTGGATCGGGCGCCCCGTGAAGACATCACACTCGCCACGCGCAACTACTACGACGCGCTGCGTACTTAGGCGCCTAACGTGTCGCGATGGCGACCGCTATCGCGACGACGCCCACGACCACCGCGGTGGCCAGCAGCGCGAGCGCGACTCGATCGACGCGAGCCGCGATGCCGTCCGCGCGAAGGCGAGAGGCGATGACTTCGGCGGTCGTCTCGTCGTTCGGGAACGCGACGGCCACCTCGGACATCGTTACGGGAAGATGCCCCGTTTCTCGATCGCGCTCGCGACGCGCTCGACCGCGACGATGAAGGCGGCCTCGCGCGGAGTGCAGTCGTAGGCCTTCGTCTTGGCGAGCACCAGGTCGCTCGCTCGGCGCATGTAGATCTCGAGGCGCTTCTCGACCTCGTCGAGCTCCCAGTAGAACTGCGCGCGGCTCTGCACCCATTCGAAGTACGACACAACGACGCCGCCCGCGTTCGCGAGGATGTCGGGCATGATCGTGACGCCCCGGTCCGCGAGCTTGCGGTCGGCGTCGGCCGTGATCGGGCCGTTGGCGCCTTCGACGATGATCGGCGCGCGGATCTCGTGCACGTTGGCGGCGGTGATCTGGCCCTCGAGCGCCGCGGGCACGAGCACGTCGACGTCCGAGGCCAGCAGCTCGGCGTTGCTGATCTTCGAGACCCCGGGCAGGCCCTCGAGAACACGCTGGGGGTGCCGGCGCACGTGCTCGATCGCCAGCGGTATGTCGATGCCCTTCGACGACGCGTAGCCGCCGCTCACATCCGACACCGCGACGATCTTGCATCCGGCCTCGGCGAGACCTTTCGCCGTGACGCTGCCGACGTTGCCGAAGCCCTGGACCGCGACGCGTGTGTCCTCCGGACGCCGGCCCGCGCGCTTCAGCGCCTCGAGCGTCACGAACGCGACGCCGCGCCCGGTCGCCTCGGTGCGCCCGCGCGATCCGCCGAGCTCGATCGGCTTCCCCGTGACGACCTCCGGTGAGTGCTGGCCGGTCATCATCGTCACGGTGTCGACGATCCAGGCCATCGTGGACTCGTCGGTGTTCACGTCGGGCGCGGGGATGTCGCGCTCCGGTCCGATGATCGGAAGGATCGCCGCCGTGTAGCGCTTGGTGAGGCGTTCGACCTGGCGGCGCGTGAGCCGGCGTGGATCGACCGCGACGCCGCCCTTCGCGCCGCCGAGCGGCAGGTCGGTCACCGCGCACTTCCAGGTCATGAGCATCGCGAGACCCTCGACCTCTTCGAGCGTGACGTTCGGGTGGAAGCGGATGCCGCCCTTCCCCGGGCCGCGCCCGGTCGAATGCTGCACGCGATAGCCGGTGTAGACCTCGAGCTGACCCTCCTCGAGCATCACCGGGACCGACACGATCAACGTGCGCTCGGGGGTGCGCAGGAACTTGTGCATCCCGGGGTCGAGATTCAGCGCGCGCGCCGCGCTGTCGAGCTGGCGCAGCGCGGAGTCGCGGAGCTCGTGGCCCGGATGCGTCGGCGCCGGCGCGCTCAGCGTCACGAGAAGCGCTTCTCGTACATCGTGGTCGGCGGGTCCGGCACGTAGCCGAGGCGGCGGTTGATGCCGCGCATCGCCGCGTTCTGCTCGTCGTTGGTCGTGCCGAACAGCTTCACGCCGCGCGCACTCAGGTCGCGCAGCGCACGAAGCTTCATCGCGAGCGCGATGCCTTTGCCGCGCTCGCCGCGCGACACGCCGGTGAAGTTCGTGTACGCCGTGCCGTTTTCCTTGACCATCGTCACGGTCATCGCGACGGGATGACCCTCGCGGAGCGCGACGATCGTGCTGGACGGATCGATACCCGGTCCTTCGAAGAACATGCGCTTCGCCTGCTCGAACGGTGGCGGCTGATCCGGCATCGGCGTCGGCGAGGGGACATCGCGGGCCATCGCCCAGATCACCGGCAACAGCTCGCGCTGGAAGGCCTCGACATCCGCTGCGCGTTCGCGGAGAAGCTCCGCGTAGGTCGCGAGCCGGACGCCCGCGCGGTCCGCGGTGGCGTCCGGATCGTCGAACGCCGAGGCGTCGAACGACGGCACGTCGATGTACGCGTCGATGCGCTCGTGGAAGGCGCGGTACCCCATCGCCTCGGCGAAACGCGCGCCCTCGGGCTCGTCGCCGCGGACCGCTGCAACGAGTCGCGTCGCCTTGCTCGTACGCGCGTGATCGGCGAGCAGCTCGAGCACCGAGCGTGCGACACCGCGACGGCGCCACTCCGGAGCGACGCGCAGGCCGATGCGCCAGGAGCCGTCGGGCGAGGCGAATACGCCGCCGTTGCTCGTGGATCCGACGGCCTGGATCGTGCCGCCGGCGTCTTCGACGAGGAGCACCAGGCGCAGCGGCTCGGGGCTGGCGGTCTGCATCGCGCGCGCCGCCGCGGGCGACATCCAGTGGCTCGGCGTGGCCCAGCGGTTCTGGAACTCCACGGCGCGCTCGATGTCGGCATCCGCGCTCACGCGGACGTGGAGCTCCGGCGGGAGACGCTTCGCGACGGCAGCGAGATCGGTGGCCACGAGGCCGCAGACTACAACCGATGACCGACGACGACACCCGATACATGCGGCGTGCGCTGCGTCTCGCGGCACGCGCCGCCGGTCGAACGAGTCCGAACCCGATGGTGGGCGCCGTCGTCGTGCGCGGCGGCGAGATCGTGGGTGAGGGCTATCACCACGCCGCCGGCGAACCGCACGCGGAGGCGAACGCGCTGGCCACGGCGGGCGAGGCCGCGCGCGGTGCGACGCTCTACACGACCCTCGAGCCGTGCGCGCACCACGGTCGCACGCCGCCGTGCGTCGACGCGATCCTGAAGGCCGGCGTGCGCCGCGTCGTCGCCGCCATGCGTGACGTAGACCCGCGCACCGACGGCAAGGGCTTCCGGCAGCTGAAGGCGTCCGAGATCGAGGTCGAGCAGGGCGTTCTCGAGGCGGACGCGCTGCGCCTCAACGAAGGGTTCGTGAGCCGCATCCGCCGCGGGCGACCGTTCGTCGTGGTGAAGCTCGCGACGACTGTCGACGGGCGCGTGACCGCGCCCGGCCACCGCTACCTCGTGGGCAAGCGCGCCCTGCGCGAGGTGCATCGCCTGCGTGACCGTCTCGACGCGGTCCTCGTCGGCATCGGCACCATCCTCGCCGACGATCCAGCGTTGACGGTGCGCGAGGTCAGCGGCCGCGACCCGCTGCGCGTCGTGGTCGACACCGAGGCGCGCACGCCGCCGACGTCGAAGGTGGTCCGCGCAAAGGACCCACAGCGTACGGTGCTGTTCGTCGCGCGCGATGCGGACACGCGGCGCACGAACAAGCTTCGCGAGGCGGGTGTTCTGCTCACGACATTACCGCGTGCCGACGGTGGCCTCGACCTGGGAGCGGCGATGCGCTGGCTGGGGGAACACGGTGTGAACACCGTCCTGTCCGAGTCGGGACCGCGCGTCGCCGGTGCGCTCGTGCGCGGAGGTCTCGCCGATCGGCTCATGATCATCACCGCCCCGATCGCCGGCGGCGACGGACCGTCCGCCCTCGCGGGCGTCACGAACGCCGCCGAGCTGAAGAACGTTCGCGTGCGGCGCCTTGGCGAGGACGTCGCGATCGAAGGAGACCTCTAGGTGTTCACCGGGATCGTCGAAGAGATCGGGACCGTACGCCATGTCGGCCCCACGGCGTCGGGCTCGCGGCTCGAGATCGCATGCGCGCGTGTCCTCGACCGGCTCTCGATCGACGACAGCGTCAACGTCGCGGGCGCGTGTCTCACCGTGATCGAGCGTGACGACCGGGGCTTCGCGACGGACGTCGTGCCCGAGACGATCGCGCGCACGACCCTCGGCGCGCTGATGCGGGGCAGCCGCGTGAATCTCGAACGCGCGGCGACGCCCGAGACCGCACTGGGCGGTCATCTCGTGCAGGGCCACGTCGACGGCACGACCAAGCTCGTCGCGCGGCATGCGGAGGGCGTCGGCGCGCGGCTGCGCTTCGCGCTCCCGAAGACGCTCGCCCGCTACATCGTGATGAAGGGGTTCGTCACCGTCGATGGCGTGAGCCTCACCGTGGCCGGGATCGGCAAGACGTACTTCGAGGTCGCGCTCATCCCCCACACCGCCGAACGCACCACACTGGGCGCGCTGCGCGGGGGCGAGCCTGCGAACGTCGAAGTGGACATCGTCGCGAAGTACGTGGAGCGTTTGCTGCGGAAGTCGTGACCTAAACTGGACATGTGAAGCAGGCACGCGTGTCCAAGAGGATCACACGCCATCCGCGCGTCATTTCGCCCGCGCCCCCGTTCAGCACGGTCGAGGAGGCGATCGCCGAGATCGCCGGCGGCCGGATGGTCATCGTGGTCGATGACGAGGACCGCGAGAACGAAGGCGACCTCACCATGGCGGCTCAGGCCTGCACGCCTGAGATGGTGGCGTTCATCCGCAAGTACGCGAGCGGCGTCATCTGCGTCCCGATGACCGGCGAGCGCCTCGAGCAGCTCGACCTGCCACAGATGGTGCAGCGCAACGAGGCGCGGCTCGGCACGGCCTTCACGGTGAGCGTCGACGCGCGCGAGGACATCACGACCGGCATCAGCGCCGTGGATCGCGCGCGGACGATCCGCGTCCTCGCCGATCCCGGCTCGAAGCCCGGCGACCTGGTGAAGCCGGGCCACATCTTCCCGCTCCGCGCGCGCGAGGGCGGCGTGCTCGTGCGCGCCGGCCAGACGGAAGCGGCGGTCGACCTCTGTCGCCTCGCCGGCCTCGAGCCGGTCGGGGTGATCTGCGAGATCACCAACCCCGACGGGTCGATGTCGCGCCTCCCGGAGCTCAAGCGCTTCGCGAAGCGCCATGGACTGAAGATGATCACGGTCAAGGAGCTCATCGCGCACCGCATGGCGCGCGAGCAGATGGTCGAGCGTGTCGCGAGCGCGAAGCTTCCGACGAAGTACGGCGAGTTCACCATCCACGGCTATAGAGCGCGCTTCGGGAACACCGAGGCCGAACACGTCGCGCTGACGATGGGCGACGTCGCCGATGGCAGGCCGGTCCTCGTCCGCGTGCACTCGGAGTGCCTGACCGGCGATCTCCTCGGCTCACAGCGCTGCGACTGCGGCGCGCAGATGGACGCCGCGCTCGCGCGCATCGCGCAGGAGGGCCGTGGCGTGTTCCTCTATCTGCGTCAGGAAGGTCGCGGCATCGGGCTCATGAACAAGCTGCGCGCCTACGCGCTGCAGGATCAGGGCCTCGACACCGTCGAAGCGAACGAGCGGCTCGGCTTCAAGGCCGACCACCGCGAGTACGGGATCGGTGTGCAGATCCTCATGGACCTCGGCGTGCGTCGTGCGCGCATCCTCACGAATAATCCGCAGAAGGCCGGCGTGTCGCTGTACGGATTCGAGATCGTCGAGCGCGTGCCGATCGAGATCCCCGCGACCGCGACGAATCGCGTATACCTCAACACCAAGCGCGACAAGATGGGACATCTGCTGAGCGTCGTCGCCGACGAGACGAGCTGACTAGCCGCCTTTCATCAGACCGAACGGCGGCAGTTCGAACACGTAGCGCCGACCATTGACGATCCTCCGAGCTCGAGGCCGATGCGGTCGCCGTCCAGCCACTCCGGTCCGTCGTTGATGACCGCCAAACGCCAGGCCTCGATGTGGTTGGGAAGCTGCGCACCTGGCGGATACCCATCCACCAACGTCTGTGTCGGGTAGGTCGTCGGCCGGCGTGACCAGGCCTCGCTGCCGCGGAACATACCCCCGTGGCTAGCGTGTCGCGTTCTGCCACCAGCTGGTCGCGCTCTTCAGCAGCTGACCATCCGTTCCGCCGGAGAGATCGTGATCGATCGTCGAGACCCAGCGGCCCCCGCTGAAGATCACCGTGACGCCGAAGCCCTCGAGGCGGCCCGGACCCTCGCTCTTCTGCACGTCGGTAACGTCGGTCCACTTCTTGTCGATGCCGACGATCGGCAGCGGAACGACCTCGCGCAGCCCGGCGCTGTCGACGACGAGGGTCGAAGCGACCGTCGGCGCGAACGCGGCGAACCCGAGGAACAGCGCGGCCGACATGACGGACGTCGCGAGCAGAAGCCGCGCGAGCTCGCGCGTCGCGATCCGAAGCAGTCGCGGTCCGCTGGTGTGCCAGCCGCGCACCGAGCCGCGCGCCCACGAAAGCGCGGACGCGCCCAGGCCGAGACGCAGCACCAGACGCGTCGCGAGCGCGGACAGGCCAACGGCCATGACGAAGCTCCGGAGATCGAACCAGCTGTAGCGCGGTTGGATGACGAAGGCGCCGGAACCGGCCGGCGGCCTGATGTCCGAGGCAAGGTTGACGATCTCGGGAAGGATAAACAGGCCCGCGAAGAAGATGAAGGCGAACAGCGCGCCCGCGACCGCGGGGACGAACGGATCGTCGTGCTCGGCGAACTCCCCGCGTACGCGCTCGAGCGCGTTCTCGTACTCGAGCCACGACGTCGCGTGGTAGTTGAATGTCTGCGCCTTCATGTCCTGCATCACGCGGGCGACATAGGGGGCGAGCCCGGGTTCCGTCGCGCCGTCGATCGACACGACCAGCGCTCGCGTGAGCTTCTCCACGTACGGCTGCGTCGTGGTGCTCTCCTTCGTCTTGACGAGCCTCTCGCGGTCGGCCTCGGTCTTGATCACGAGGCGTCCGCGATGCGCCTGGATGTCCTTGACCTCGTTCCAGGTGTAGGCGGTCCCGCTCCGCAGACCGACGAGCGCGAATCCGATCGGAGCGAGCTCGATGCGTGCGCGACCGAAGAATCCAAAGCGGACGTCCTTCCGGATCGCCGCGGGATGCTTGCCGATCGCGGCCATGAGCTCGAGGTCGGCCGACGGTTTCTGCGGCACGAATGGCGCGGCGACGACCGGGGGCACGAACGGCTTGGGAGCCGGCGGTACGAACGTCGGCGGCGGCACGAAGGTCGGCGGCGGCACGAAGGTCGGCGCCGAGACCGACAGCGCCTGCGCTGACGGCTTCGCTCTCTTCGCCGCCTTCTTCGCCTCGCGCTCGGCGATCTTGGCTTCGCGTTCGTCGATCTTCGCCTGTGCCGCGGCGAGCTTCGCCGCGTTCTTGGCCTCGACCTCCGCGATCTTCGCGGCCTTGATCGCGTTCTCCTCGGCCTGCTTCGCGGCCTTCTTGGCCTCCTCGTCGAGTCGCTTCTGCTCCTTTTTCGAGAGCGGCGCGGCCACCGGCGGAGCCGCGCTGAACGCGGTCGCCGCGACGCTGAAGGGACTGCTCGGTGATGAGAACGGACTGGACGGGGCGAACGGGCTGGGCGGCGCGACCGGCGTCGCGGCGGAAGCCGGCGTCGGAGCGGCCGGTGGCGCGACGGAAGCCTGCGGCGCGAACGCGAACGGCGAGTTCGGCGAGCTGAAGATAGACGGCACCGCAGGCCCGGGCGGCGGCGGGGTCGGCGGGGCGGCCGGGGGCGGACTGGTGAACGGGTCCGGGTACTGGGGGATCGTGCTGGCCGCTGCCGAAAACGGGTTCGGCGTGGGCATGTACTGCGACTGCTGCGCGGGCTGCCAGTCCGGCGTCACCGGTGGCGACGCGGGCGCGGCGGCCGATTCCTCCGTCTCCTGTTGCCCAGGAGGAGGCGGGACAAGGCCCAGCGCGACGAGCCGTGGATCGTCCATGTTTGTTGAACGTTAGGGCAGCCGGGATGCGACGGCGAGCCCCCGATAGAGTGCGACCGATGGCGACCGGAAAGACACGGGCCGCGCGGCGCGCGGGTGCGGGCCGCGGTGCCCGCGTCGCGATCGTTCGCGCGCGGTGGAACGAGGAGGTCACGCTCGCCCTCGAGGGAGGCGCTATCGAGCGCGCGACCGACTCCGGTGCGAAGGTCGATCTCTTCGAGGTCGCGGGGTCGTTCGAGCTGCCCGCGGCGGTCGCGCTGCTCGCGGACACCGGCCGTTACGACGCCATCGTCCCCCTCGGCTGCGTCATCCGCGGCGAGACACCGCACTTCGAGTACATCGCGCAGGCCGTGGCCAAGGGCCTGATGGATCTCACGCTCACCTACCCGATCGCCATCCCCTTTGGGGTGCTGACCTGCGACACGGTCGAGCAGGCACGCGAGCGCGCCGGCGGCGCGGAGGGCAACAAGGGCGCCGAGTGGATGGACGCCGCGCTCGAGATGGTCGCCCTGCGTCAGGCGCTCACGCGCGAGCCGTCGAGCGCGCGACGCTCGGCGCGTAAAGCACCGAGCGCCGCATCGCGATCGACGCGATAGAAGCGAAGCGGCTCTCCGGGCAACGCTTGCGCGACCTTCCCGAGATCCGCGGCGATCACCGTCGCGATGACCGGATAGCCGCCGGTGGTCTGATGATCGGCGAGCAGCACGATCGGCGCGCCGGCACGCGGCACCTGCACCGCGCCGGTGACGATGCCGCAGCTCAGAAGCTCGCCGGGCCGCGGCGCGATGGGCACGCCGGCGAGTCGCACACCCTGACGGTCGCTCGCGGGCTCGACGACGAACGTCGCGCCGAAGAAGCGCGCGCTCGCGTCGGCGTCGAATCGATCGTCGTGCGGGCCGGTCATCGCGCGCACCCGACCGTCGTACGTCGTCGGCTCGACGCGCCGTCCGGCGTCTTCGGCTCCAGCGTCCGGCTCCCCCAGCGGGAGCACGTCGCCCGCGCGCAGTGGCGCGCCGAGACCCGCGGGGAGATATGTCGCGCGCGATCCGAGGAGCGGTGCCGTCGCGATCCCGCCGCTCACCGCGAGGTACGCGAAGCGCGCATGTTCGGCGGCGTGCACCGTCACGCTCTGGCCGGCGCGCACGAAGACCGACGTCCAGCCCGGCAGCCGTGTTCGCATCGCGAGCGAGACATCGCGTCCCGCGACCGCCACGACGCGTGCGTCGTCGCAGGTGAAGCGGAAGGGCGTGCCGATGATCTCGATCCCCGCGGCGTCCTCGGCGTTGCCGACGAGCGCATTCGCGGCAGCGAGCGCGAACCGATCGGCGGCGCCGGCAGGCGGCACCCCGGACCGCAGGTGGCCGAACCGACCGCGGTCCTGCACGGTCGAGCGCACGCCGGCCTCGTCGATGCGGATCACAGCGGGACGAATCGCACGCGGTCGCCGGCGCGGATGCGGGCAGGCTCCTCGGCGGTGGGATCGAACATCGCGAGATCGGTGCGGCCGATGAGCCGCCAGCCGCCCGGCGACGTCAGCGGATACACGATCGTCTGACCGTCCGCGATCGCGACGGACCCCGCGGGCACGCGCTCGCGCGGACGCTCCAGACGCGGCGCCACGATCCGGGGATCCAAGCGGCCGCAGTAGGCGGTGCCGGGCAGGAACCCGAGGAAATACGCCGTGTACTCGCGCGCCGCGTGCAGCGTGACGAGCTGCTCGGTGCTGAGGTGCGAGCGCGCCGCCGTCTCGGCGAGATCAGGCCCGTCATACGTGGTGGGGATCTCGATGACGCGCCGCGGCTTGTCCCCCGCAACGAGCGTCGGCGCGCCGCGCGCGAGCATCGCACGCGCGGCCTTCTCCGCCTGAGCGGGCGGGGTGCGTAGTGGATCGAAGTGAAGCAGGGCGGACGCGTACGCCGGCACGGCGGGTCCGAGCTGGGCGACCGTCTCCCAGTGATCGGCGATGCCGCGTGCCCGATCGATGAGGGCCTCCTGGAAGTCGTCGCCCAGCTCGACGAGGATCGCGGCCTCGCCGAAGGGAACGACGCGCGGCGTCACGTCCAGATGACCGCGGGTCGCACCTTCACGCCGGCGCCGGCGAGCGCCTCGCGCACCGCGACGGCGATCGCGGGCGCGCCGGGTGTGTCCCCATGCAGGCACAACGTGTCGACGGCGAGCGCGAGGAACGATCCGTCGTGCGCGCGCACGCCACCGTCGCGCACGAACGAGAGCGCCTGCTCCGCGGCCACGTGCAGGTCGGTGTGCAGAGCTCCCGCGAGCTTGCGCGAGCGCAGGCTGCCATCCGCTTCGTACGCACGGTCGACGAAGCCCTCGCGCACGACGCGGAGACCGGTGCCGCGGGCCGCGGCGGCGAGCGCGGACCCGGGCGCCGCGAAAAGCGCGACGTCGGCCGGCGCACTGAAGACCCTCTTCACACCCGCGATGATCGCCTTCGCGATCGTCGCGTCGTGCCACGCTTCGTTGTACAGCGCGCCGTGCGCCTTCACATGCGTGATCCTCAGGTCGGGGTCGACGCGTTGCAGGGCGCGGATCTGCCGCGCGATCTCTTCGCTGAGCGCCTCCGGCTCCATCGCCATGGTGATGCGCCCGAAGTTGGCGCGATCGGGGTAACCCGGATGGGCTCCGATCGCGACGTCGTACCGCCGCGCGAGCGCGACCGTCCCACGCATCGTCGCCGCGTCGCCCGCGTGCGCCCCACAGGCGACATTCGCCGAGCTGATGAGCGGCATGAGCGCCGCGTCCGTGCCGGCACCCTCGCCGAGGTCGCTATTGATGTCGATGGACGTGAGCATCCCGCGTAACCTAGCGCGGACGATCAGGGTACGGCGACGGCGCGAATGACTACGTGCGCGGCGTCCTGATAGAGGCTCACTGCCAGGCCACCCGTCGGCGGGACGAGCATGATCTCGCTGGCGCGCGTGCCGCGGGTACACGATGCCGTTCGGCAGCCACAGGACCTGCTGCGCGCCGTCGGTGCCGGCGACCGCCACGAGCTGTCGCCCGTCGGCGTCGTAGATACGGACGGAGCCGACGTCATCACGACTTGAGCAATCGGTGGCGACCGCCGCGAAACGCAAGCCGCTCGGCTCCCACGACGCTGAAAGCAAGGTCGTCTGCTTCCGGTCGGCGGGATGGACCAGAAGGGACGGCTCCGACGGGGTGCCACGATGGCACCAGTGGTCGGAGCAATGACGCGAGCTCTGGACGCATTGACGCGTTCGGCGAGGGCTTCGACACGGCGCTCGGCGCTGGGGACGCGTTCACCGAGGAGCGCGGCGCGAGCGCGACCGCGGCGATGACCAGCGCGAGGACCGGCACACCGCGCCGAGCAGCGCCGCGTTCCGCATCGAAGCGAGGCTGGTGCGCAACGGCGCTAGTGGTATTGCGTGGCGTAACGGCGCTGCTCGTCCGTCAATGCGGCCTCGCCCTTCGTGTCGCTGCCGGCGCGGAACCAGATCTCGTTCTCGATCCAGAAGCGATACAGGAACTCGGAGAACGATTCGGCGCACACGCTCATGCCACCGTCGGCGGGGTCGTAGCTGTCGAACCTCTCGCCGTCCGCCTCGAAGCCGAACGCGGATTCGGTCACGACCACCGCCTCCGAGCCGTCCGGGCCGACGTAGAGCAGCCAGTGCAGCATCCACTGCTGGTCGGAGAGGAAGTGGATCAACGCCCCTCCGCCGGCAACGTCGACGGGGAACTCTCCGAGGTCCAGATAACAGGAGGTGCACGAGCGGGCCCGGGTGCGCGGCTCGGGATCGCCGATGAAGGTGCGGAATGCGCGCGGAAGCGCGAGCTCGCGATCGCCGAGCAGCGCGCCCAGATCGGCCTCTGTCGCCGCACGCTCGGGTGCCGGATTTCCGGGCACGACGTACCCGAGGGATCCCGGTACGCGTGGCTCGGCGCGCAGCCAGTTCAGCTCGACGTCAAGCTCGCGCACGATGCGCGGCAGGTCCGTGTACGGGAACGGCGAGTACGTCGAGAACGGCGTCGGATGCTCCCGATAGCCGGGAAGATCGGTCGCCCACCACACACGCGGCAGAGCAGGAAGTGCCCCCACCGCGCTAGAGCCTAGCCCGGTCGCATGTCAGATGAAGAGAGGCGCCAGGACGAGCGTGATCGTGGCCAGCAGCTTGATCAGGACGTGAAGGCTCGGACCGGCGGTGTCCTTGAACGGGTCGCCGACGGTGTCGCCTACCACGGCAGCGGCGTGAGCCGGCGTGCCCTTGCCGAGGACAGTGCCCTTCTCGTCCTTGAGCATGCCGGATTCGATGTATTTCTTGGCGTTGTCCCATGCGCCGCCGCCGTTGTTGAGCACGGTCGCGAGGATGACGCCGGCCATCGTGCCGACCATCAGGAGCGCGGCCTCGGCCTCCGCCTTCAGGAGGATGCCGACGACGATCGGGGCGCCGACCGCGAGGAGACCGGGCGCGATCATGTTGCGCAGTGCCGAAGCCGTGGTGATGTCGACGACGCGCGCGTAGTTCGGCTCCTCGGTGCCGGCCATGATCCCGGGGTGCTCGCGGAACTGCGTTCGCACCTCCTCGATGATCGCCGCGCCGGCGCGTCCCACCGCGCGGATCGCGAGCGATGAGAACAGATACACGAGCATCGCGCCGAGGAAGCCACCCAGGAACACATCGACTTTCGCGAGGTCGACGGAGTTGAACGGCTTGCCGGTCAGCTGCGCGACCTTGTCCAGATAGGCGGAGAAGAGCAGGAACGCGGCGAGAGCGGCGGAGGCGACGGCGTAGCCCTTCGTCAGAGCTTTCGTGGTGTTGCCCGCGGCGTCGAGACGGTCGGTGCGCTCGCGCGTCTCCTCCGAGGCGCGCGACATCGACGCGACGCCGCCGGCGTTGTCGGTGATCGGTCCGAAGGTGTCCATCGCGAGGATGAACGCCGCGCTCATGAGCATGCCCATCGTCGCGACGGCGGTGCCGTAGATGCCGCCGTGCGGCAGGCCCGTGGCGATGCCCCACTGATCGCCGAGCCAGTGCGAGATGAAGAGCGCGATCGCGATGGTGATCGTCGAGGACGCGGTGGTCTCGAAGCCGACCGCGACGCCGGAGATGATCGTGGTCGCCGGACCGGTCTTCGCGGCTTCGGCGATCTCCTTGACCGGCCGCCAGTTGCCCGACGTGTAGTACTGCGTGATGTAGACGAAGGCGAGGCTGGTGAGGATGCCGACGACGCCGGCCCCGAAGAAGTACAGGGCCCCGCCCTTCTCGTTGAGCATCTGGTTCGTCACGAAGTACATGCCGACGATCGAGAGCGCGATGGTGATGTAGTAGCCGTTGTTCAGCGAGCCCATCGGATCGCGTTTCTCGTTACCGCGTACGAGGAAGATCCCGATGACGCTGGCTATGAGGCCGAAGCCACGGACGACCAGCGGGAAGAGGATCCACGCGACGTTGTGGGTCACGGTGTAGATGGCGACGCCGAGGATCATCGCGCCGATGTTCTCCGCGGCCGTTGATTCGAATAGGTCCGCGCCACGGCCGGCGCAGTCGCCGACGTTGTCGCCGACCAGGTCCGCGATCACCGCGGCGTTGCGGGGGTCGTCTTCCGGGATGCCCGCCTCGACCTTGCCGACGAGGTCGGCACCCAGGTCAGCGGCCTTGGTGTAAATGCCACCGCCGAGCTGCGCGAACAGCGCGACGAACGACGCGCCGAAGCCGAAGCCGACGATGGTGAACGGCGCCTCTTCTGGCTTCGAGAAGCCCCCGTAGGCGATGAACATCACGAACACGCCGATGAGCGAGAGACCGACCACGAGGATCCCGGACACCGCGCCGCCGCGGAGCGCGGTCCGCAGAGCGTCACCGATGCTGTGCTGCGCCGCGGCGGCTGTTCGCAGGTTCGACTTCACCGCGACGAACATGCCGACGATGCCCGACGCCATGGAGCACAGGGCGCCGACGAAGAAGGCGATCGACGTGCGGATCGCGAGCTCCAGCGGCTGCACGCCCGGCGCGGACTCGAAGAAGTAGATGACCACGCCGATGACGACCATGCCACCGACCGCGAGCAGGAAGATCGTGCGGTACTGCCGCTGTATGAATGCGACCGCCGCCACATAGATCGCGCCGGCGACCTTCTGCATCGCCGGAGTCCCGGTCGGGGAGCGGAGGACGTCGTAGGCGAAGTAGCTGGCGACGAGGACCGCGATCAGTCCGGAGATGGGCACGACCCAAAGCAGGGGTGACGCGTCCAAAAGAGCCCTCCGCTACACCGAAAAGTGAATTTACAAGAAGCAAGCGCCCGCCCCGACGGAGGGGGCCGCAGCGCTTCGCCCTCAGTTTACGGCAGGACGGCGCGAGCGGGCAAACCGGCTTATCGTTCCGGTATGCCATCGCAGAAGGCGTCGAAGAGCCAACCCAAGGCGGACGCGTCCGAGAAGCAGAAGAGCAAGGACCGCGACTGGCTCACCACGACCGAGCTCGCCCAGCGCATCGGCTGGCGCGAGCATGCGCTACGCGATGCGCTGCGGGGGAGGGACCTCCCCGGCGTGCGCCGCACGTCCTTCGGCTACCACGTCGAGGCGTCGGCGGTGGACGAGATCAAGAAGACCCTGGGCGAGGCGCCGGCGAAGGGCAACAGCTCCCTCAAGGCGGGAGCGCGAAACTAGCGCAGCGACCTAGGCGTGCTTTCGCAGACGCGCCGGCAGTATCTGGAGCTCTTCACGGTATTTCGCGACCGTGCGACGCGCGAGCTTGATGCCGTGCGCGTCGGCGAGCTTCTCGACGATCTCCTGATCCGAGAAGGGCCGACCGCGGTCCTCCGCGTCGATGATCTCCTTGATGACGTCCTTCGTCCCCAGCGACGCCGTGAAGAACATCGCGAACGGGACGACCTGACCGTTCGGTAGCAGCACGAACTTACCCGCCGTCGCACGGCTCACGGTGGACTCGTGCATCCCGATGCGCTCCCCCACCTCCGCGCGTGTGAGTGGCCGCAGCGACTGGATGCCGTGCTGAAGGAAATCATGCTGGCACTCGACGATGACCTCGGTGATGCGCAGGATCGTCTGCCGGCGCTGATTGATGTTGTCGATGAAGAACTTCGCCCGCGTGACGTACTCGCGGACGTGCTGACGGTCATCGTCGTTCATCGGCAGCGCGTTGTTCCCGTCCTTGCGCGCGGCCTGCAGCTGCAGGATCAGCTGGCGGTAGACGGGGTTCACGCGCAGCGAGAAGCGTCGTGACTCGATCACCTCGACCTCGTACGAGCCGCTCTCAGACTGGGTGATGATCACGTCGGGACGCAGGCCGACCTCGCGGCCACCGATGCTCGTTCCGTCGGGCCCGGCGGCGAATCCCTGCGCCGGGTGCGGATTGAGGTTGTCCTTGATGTAGTCCCAGGCCGCCTGGACCTCGTCGCGGGTGATGCGGAGCGCCTGGGCGACATCGCCGAACTTGTGCTCGCCGAGCTCGCGGAAATGGTCGGAGACGATCTCGCGCACGTGCGGCGGGATCTCCTCGCCGACCTCCTCGAGATGCTGCAGCTGGATGAGGAGGCACTCGCGAACGTCGCGCGCACCGATGCCCCACGGCTCGAGTGACTGGATCGCACGGAGCGCGAGCATCCCGTCGGCGGACGAGACCTTCATGGTCTTCGAAGCATCCTCGACGGTGACACCCGGATCGAGATAGCCGTTCTCGTTGATGTTGCCGATGAGGTACTCGGCGATCGGGAGCAGACGCTTCGGCAACAGGACGCGCACGTTCCACGACAGCCACTCGGCGAGGGTCTGCTCCGACTCGGCGCGCACGACGGGATCGAACTCGTCGTCGCCGTCGTCGCGCTGCATGAGACTCGCGCCCTCGAGGGGCTCGGTCTCGGGATCGTTCTGTCGCGGCGCCTTCGCGAGACCGAAGCAGTTCAGGCACACGCGGCCCGGCAGAGGCTGCCCGCACAGCGGGCACACCTGTTGCTCCTCGAGATCGAGCGCCGGATTCTCCTGCAGCTCCTGATTGATGACGTCCTGAAGCTCGAGTGACGACAGCTGCAGGATGGCGTTGGCGGCGATCTGCTTTGGCGTGACTTTCAGCTGCTGCTGCGGCAGTAAGCGCAGATCCACTTGGGCTACCTTAACCCAATGGTGGTGCGAGCCGAACTCATTCTGTTCGTCGTGGCTTTTTCACTTGCCGCGCTCGCGTTCGCATTTGTCATGCCGCGTATGACGTTCCGCTGGAGGATCCCATTTGCCGTGGCGTGCTGCCTGATCGCGGGGCTTGCGCCGCTCCTCCTCTATGTGGTCCTCGACCCGGAGCGCGCGCAGGGGCGCGCGCTGTGGGAATGGTCGGCAGTAGGGGGACCGACCATCCAAGCCTCGTATCGGCTGGATGGTCTGGCAGCCATCGGCGTCGCCATCGGCGCGCTCTACATCGCGGCCGCCCTGGTGGCGACGACCCGTGTGACTGCCCGTCACCAGCTCTTGCGACCGGTGATCCTCTTGAACGGACTCGTTTTCATCACGCTCGCAGTCACCGACGACCTCATCGCCGACATCGTCGTCCTCGGTGCGCTCGCGGCGCTCACGTCGTTCATCGCGATGCTCGTATCGCCCGCGGCGGCGGTCGCGCGGGTCACCGGTTATCTCGCGGGCGGCGTGCAGGGCTTCGTCCTGGCCGCGCTGCTGCTATCGCGATTCGGGGGCGCGTCGTTCCGCTTCGAAGCGATCTCGCCCGAGGCGGTCACGCCGGGCGTCGTTCTCGCGGCGTCGCTTGGAGCGGCCCTCTTCGCCGGCCTCTACCCGTTCGTCCCGTGGGGCTACCGACATGAGGAGGCCGGCGAGCGCGAGAGCCTGCGCGGTCTGCTGACGATGCCGGCGGGACTGGGCGCGACGCTCGTCCTCTGTCGGGTCCTCGGCGTCACGCGCATCGATCTCGCCACACTCGGTCTTCCGGCGATCATCTCGCCAGCGTTCATCGCCGTCGTCGTCGTCGTGCTCGCGCTTCGCTTCATCGCGCGACGCGGCAAGCCCGGCCTCCGCCGCCGGATCGCGATATCGGTGCTCGTGCTCCTGCTCATCCAGCTGTATCCGTTCCTCCACTGGAGCCATCTCATCCTTCTGGCCTCGCTCCTCACCATCGCGTATGCCGCGGCGGTCTCGCTCGCGCTGCCCGAGCAATGGGCGATCTCGCGCTACGACGTCGTGCTTGCGGCGCTGTGGATCGCGCTAGCGACGGGTTCGCCGACCGCGCTGGGTGGCGCGCTCGTCGTCATCGCCGGTGGTGGGCTCGCGGCGGTCTCGGACGCCTTCTGGATGCCACCACATCGCGCGTACATCACATCGATGGCGAGCTCGACCGTGATCGTGGCGGGCGCGCTGGCGATCGCGATCGGCGCCCTCGAATCGCCGGACCTCGTCACGATCGTCCTCGGCGTCGTTACTGCCGGCGCGGTCGTCGGACTCGAGCTCGCGCATGCCGGACGGCGCCTCAGCGTCGCGGCCGTTCCCGCCGACCTCGACGTGTCGGCGTCGATCGCGTCGTTCCTCGGCACGGTGATGGTCGTTTTGGCCCTGTCTCTCCCGCTGCTCGACGCGATGTCCGAAGCTTTCGGCCGTCCGTACATGCGTAGCCTCGACGAGCTCGTGACGTTGATCCCGGTCGTCACCGTCGTCGCGACGATGCTCGTCGTAGCGGCGCGCGCGGTGCGCGTGCTGCTGCCCGAGCTCAGCGCCCTGAGCACGCGGCTCGAGGCCGTGGTCTCGGCGGCTGACCCGGTCCCCATCGCCGCGGCGTCGTTCCGCGTACTCGCCGGCTCGGCCACCTCGGTCTCCGCTCTGTTCGCGTCGTTCGAAGAGCGCGCGGGCGTGTGGCTGGCGCTGATGCTGATCGCGACGCTGCTCGTCTGGGCGGTGCGCTGATGCTGTTGCTCGCGATCGTCGCGGTCACGACGCTGGCGGCGAACAGCGCGCGTCAGCTGCGCTACACCGCCGTCGCCTTCTTCGGCGTTGCGCTCGCCGCGCATCTCATCGACGACGGCAGCCTCACCGCGGCGCAGATCCTCGTCACCGCGTGCGCCGCGCTCGTCACATCGGCGATCCTCTTCGTCGCCGCGCGCGATCCGCGCTTCGGGGAAGACCCCGGTTGGCGCCTGTGGATCGCGACGACCGTCGCGGCGGCAACGACGGCAGCCGCGTTCGCGTTCCTCCGGCCCGAGACCGGTGACGAGATCAACACGAACTTCCTCGGTCCGGATCGCAGCGGTGTGACGACCGAGGTCGCGGCGTTCTGGCTTCTGTCCTCGGGCATCGCGATCCTCCTGACCGCGCGCGGCGCCGTCCGAGGCTCTCTCGGCGCGCTCCTCATGCTCACCGGGACCCAGCTTCTGGTGCAGCAGGTCCCGGGTCCGCATCTCGCCCTGACCCTCCTTTTGTCGTGGCTCCAGGTCGTCGTGGCGCTCGCCGGCGCCTTCCTCATCGTCAACCAGCGGGCGGCGCACGAAGCGTGATCGAGGTCATCACTCTCCTCGGGACCGCCGCGCTGATCGCGTTCGGCGTCCGCAAACGCCTCGCGGTCGTCGGGACTGTGACTCTCGCGGCGCTCGCGGCGGCGATCGCCATCGTCGTGCTGTTGCCAATGGACGCCTCGGGTGACGTGCTCGAGCTCACCTGGCGCATCACGGAGCTCGGACGCCTCGCGGCGGTCGTGCTGCTCGGCACGCTCAGCCTCCTCGTGCTCGCGGTCTGGGTCGACGAGCCTGCGTACAACTTCTTCCCCACCGCCCTCGCCGTCGCCGCGGTCGTCCTCGCGGTCCTGGCGTTCACGACGCCGATCGCGGTCTACGCCGCGCTGCTCCTCGGATTGCTCGTGCCGGTGGGCACGTTCACGTTCCAGGTGCATCGGAACCGCAGCGCCGAGGCGGCGTATCGCCACTTCAGCTTCGTCGCGCTCGGCGGCTGCCTCGGCATGGCGGCACTGGCGCTATCCGCAAGCCTCGGCCGCGATCAGCCGCCCGCGACATTCGTCCTGCTCGTCGTGATCCTCGTTGTCGCCTTCGCTCTCAAGCTCGCGGCGATCCCATTCCACACTCACGCGGCGCTGCTCGCATCCGAGGTCCCGGCGTCCGGGCTCGCGCTGTACTTCGGCGTACTAGTTCCCACGACGTTCATCGCGTTCGCACAGATCCTCGTGCTCTCCGGCCTCCTGCCGGCGATCGTGCAGATCGGAAAGGTCCAGGACCTGCTGCTCTTCCTCGGCATCACCTCCGCGCTCGGCGGCGCGTTCCTGGCCACCGGCTCGACGGAGCTCCGGCGCGTCGCGGTGTACTCCGTCATCGCGAACCTCGGTCAATCGCTCGTCGGCATCGCGACCCTCTCGGGTCCCGGCATCATCGGCGCGATGGCGATCGCCCTGGTCACCGGGATGGCGGCGACACAGCAGCTTCTTGCCGCGGGCACTCTCGAACGCCGCGCGGGCGCGGACCGTCCGAGTGCGTTGACGGCACCGCTCGCCGCGCTCGCCTTCGTCGTCGGCGGATTCGCCATGATCGGAGCGCCACCGCTGGTCGCGTTCCCTGGACACTTCTTCGTCGAGCTCATCGCCTATTCGTATTCGGGCTGGATGGGCACGGCTCTGGTCATCGCGACGCTCGGCGTTCTCGTCGCGCAGCTGCGCGCGGCGATGGCGATCTTCGGGACCGCGCCGGACCGCTGGCGCGTCGAGCAGAAGCCGATCGCCGGGATCGTCGGCGGGCTCGTGTTCGCGGCATTGCTGATCGGCGGGGTTCAACCGGATGGTTTTCTGCAGCCGATCGCGGCCTTCGCAGACGAGTTCCTGCGAGCGCTCCATCCGCTGTAGCGCGGAGTAGACCCGCTCTAGCGGCGTTCCCCACCCCCTGACGGTCTCCGCTTAGAACGTGAAGCGAGTCCCGGACGCGGTGAACTGTTTCACATCGAAGGCGATGATCTTCGCGGGCGTCGCGCGGAACACGTGGCCCTTGGCGTACTGATCGGGTTTAGGCCGATAGTCGAACGTTCGCCGGTACTTCCTCGCGTACTCGCTCGCGATGCGCCTCGAGAGATCCAGGTCGATGCCGCGGAGCACCTCGACCGTCCCCTGCCCGAACAGCGCTCGACTGCCGATCTGCGTGCCGAACGCGACGCGGGGATCGCGCGCGAGGTTCCGCGCCCAGTGCGTGCGCTCGCTGCCCTCGAAGTACAGATGCTCGTCGACCCAGGCGCCCCATTGCTGGACGAGATGCGGGCGGCCGTCAGCGTCGGTCGTCGAGATCCAGAAGTAGCGACCGCCCCGCAGGATGCTCTCGACGTCGCTCCACGCGAGCATGCCTCGCGGGGCGCGCGTGATGTAGCCCTTCGGTAGCCGCGGCCGATCGCGTTTGGGGGTCAGGCCTTGTCCTCGGTCATCCAGCGCTCGACGCCCCGCGTGTACTCGAGGACGCCGTCCGGGAACCAGAGCGCGATCTCACTCTTCGCGGTCTCAGCCGCATCGCTCGCGTGGACGAGATTGCGCAGCCCGACGAGGGCGAAGTCGCCGCGGATCGTCCCGGGTGCGGCCTCGTGCGGCCGTGTCGACCCGACCATCGCGCGAACGACCGCGATCGCGTTCGGGCCCTCCAGGACCAGCGCGACGACCGGCGACGAGCTGATCACCTTCACGAGATCGTCGTAGAAGAACTTCCCCTTGTGCACCGCGTAGTGCTTTTCCGCCATCGGGCGGTCGACGCGCAGGAGGCGAAGCGCGACGATGCGGAGCCCGCGGCGCTCGAACCGGGCGAGGATCTCGCCCGCGATAGCGCGCTGGACCGCGTCCGGCTTCAGGACGACGAGGGTCCGTTCGACGGTCTGCTCGGGACTCACGACGCGATCTCCATGACGACCTCGGCGCCTTCCGGCGCGCGGACGGTGGCGACCGCTGCGCGCGGACCGACCGCCGCCACGTAGGCGAGCTCGGGCCGCAGGTACTGAGCAGCGGCCCGCTGGATGTCCTCCGCGCTGACGCTGTCGATGATGTCGCAGACCTCCTCGACGGAGCGCACGCGATCGAGGAACAGCTCCTGGCCGGCGAGCCAGTTCGAGACGCCGCGCGTGTCCTCGAGCCGCAGCTCGAGACGTCCCTTGTTGAAATCTCGCACGCGCTCGAGCTCGTCCGCGGGCACGATCTGATCGCGCAGGCGCGCGACCTGTGCGAGCGCGGCCTCGACGACCTCGCCGATCCGGTCCGGCGCGATGCCCGCGTAGATCACCTCGTGGCCCGCGTCCACGTAATTCGAGGAGAACGAGTGCACGTCGTACGCGAGCGCGCGCTTCTCGCGCAGCTCCAGGAACAGACGGCTGGACATGCCCTCGCCGAGGATCGCGTTGAGCATGTCGAGCGTGTACTTGTCGGGATGCACCTGCGGCACGCCGCGCCAGCCGATGCACACGTGGGCCTGTTCCGTGCGCTTGCCGAGGAGCTTCACGCGGGTCTTCGACGGCTTCGGTGCGGCCCGGAGGCGCGGCGCGCGGCGCTCGGTGATCGGCGCGAAGAGCTCGGCGATCGCCTCGGTCACCTCGTTCGCGTCCACCTTGCCGGCGAGCGCGACGACGATCTTGCGGGGCGAGTACCCACGGTCCATGAATCCACGGAGCTGACTGGCCGCCATACCGAGCACGACCCGCTCGCGGCCGGCGACCTCCCACCCGAGCGGATGGTTCGGATACAGGAGCTCGTCGACGAGCGTGTGCACCCGGTCCTGCGGCTGATCGCGGTACATCCGCAGCTCCTCGACGATCACCTTCTTCTCGGACTCCACGTCCGACTCGCGCAGCATCGGCGCGAGGATCATGTCGGCGACGACGTCCAGCGCGATGCGCCAGTGCCTCGCCGGCACGCGCGACCAGAAGACCGTGACCTCCTTATCGGTCGCGGCGTTCACGACGCCGCCGCGGCTCTCGATCTCCATGCTGATGTCGGCCGCCGTGGGACGCTTCGCCGTTCCCTTGAACACCATGTGCTCGAGGAAGTGGCTGGTGCCCGCGTCCGCGCGGCTCTCGAGGCGCGAGCCAGCGCCGACGAAGACGGCTAGGGATGCCGAACGTGTCTCGGGCATCTCGGCGACGAGGATGCGCACGCCGTTGGGAAGCGTCCGCTTCTGATACTCCACCGCGCCGAACGCTAGCATTGCGACGGGTCCGCCGTGACGCGAGCGTGAGGAGGGGAGTCCGCTCTGACTGGCCGGTCCGATGCCCTGATCCATTTCCTATGCGTGCTGCCCGACCACCTGCGCGATCCGCAGCTGGAGAGCGACCACATAACCGTCGTCGATGGGCGGTGGGCGTTCTGCGCCGCCAACGTGCGTGACGAGAAGCACGAATGGCAATCGACGGGCGGGATCACGCGGGCCGATGTCGCGCGGCAGCTCGCGCAGCGCCGCATTCAGAAGACTTAGCGGCAGAACACCACGGTGATGTAGAGCGCCTCGGGACCCTGGACCGCGCCGATGCCAGCGCGACGGAAGTTCGGGTCCATGATGTTCGTCCGGTGGTTGATCGGCGCCCAGGGCTCGGCCATGAACTCGCGATGCAGCGCGTCCACACCACCGCTCCACACCTTGCCGGTGTTCTCGCCATACCAGCCGGTTCCGCACGCGGGAACATCGCGCGAAGCGGCGGTCCCGTCGGGCCCGTCGTGATAGACGTACCCGTACTGCGCCTCGGCCGCGCTGTGACGGCGTGCGGTGTCCGAGACGCCGGCGTCGAGCGCCAGAGGCGCCAAGCCACCCTGTAGCCGCGATTCATTCATCAGCGCGAGCATGCGCAGCTCGGCTTCGCGCGTCGTCCCCGACGACGGCGCGGCTCTGGGAGGTGGCGGCGCGAGCGTAGGCGGTGGCGGCGTGGGCTGCGGTCTCGGCGCGGGTGTCGGTTCGAGCCGAGGCTGAGGTGTGGGCTCGACGATCGTCGACTGCTCGGGCTCCGGTGCGGCTTCGGCCGCGACCAGGGCCGCCGGCTGCATGTCCGCGTCGGGGGCCGGCGGAGCTTCCGGCGGCGAGGTCTTGGGGACGAATGCGAGGTCTATGGTCATGAGGTGCTCGCCGCGTGCGGCCGGCGCGGCGCGCGCGACGACGTCGTTCGGCGGGGGCAGCCCGGCATCGGCGCGCGGTGCGGACGCGAACACATCGCCGATGACCGCGACCGCGACGACCTGCATCGCGAGCGCGACGAACATGGCGGCGTACCGCCGGGTCGCGCGGAACGTGCTCGTCGGGATCATTCCGCCGTTGCGCTCGTCGCGCCGTAGCTGATGAGGAGGTCCGCGCCGGCGCGGCGGGCCGCGGAGAACGTCTCGCGCTCGGCGGCGGCGCGCTCCCGCGGGTCATCGGGCGACGTGAAGAAGACATGCTCGTCGGCGGTGAAGAACGAGATCACCGGTCGATCGACGGTCTCGGAGATGCGCGCGACGAGATCGAGGGTCACGAGCCCGGGTTTGACAACGACCGCGTCGGCGCCCCCCGCGACCTCGCGTGCCGCGCGCGCACGCGCGCCCTCGCGATCGTCGACCGCGATGAGCGGCACAGCGCGCTCGCTTACGGGTATGGCTTCGACCGCTTCGCGGTGCGCGCCGTAGAGCACGCTCTCGAGCTTCACCATCGCCGCGATCGGCAGCTCTGACCGTCCGGCCGCCGACACCGCCGTACGCAGCGCGCGCACGCTGCCTTCGAGCATCCCCGATGGGATGAGCAGGTCCGCGCCGGCATCGGCGTGCACCGCGGCGATCTCGGCGAGCCGTTCGAGCGTTCCCGCGACATTCGCCTGACCCTCGGCGAAGAGCACGCACTGCCCATGCGGGGTGTATGCGCAGACGCACACGTCGGTCGCGATGGCGAGATCCGGCGCGGCATCCTTCACGGCATGGATCGCGCGGGCGACGATGTGATCGCGCTCGCTCGCGAGCAGCGCCAGCTCGTCCTTGCGGTCCGACGCGGCGAAGATGAGGAAACCGGCGAGACCCGCTGACGCCGCCTCGCGCGCATCGCGCACGAGCTCGGTGAGAGAGAGGCGCTCGAGGAACGGCGACTCGGCGACGCGCTCGCGATCTTCGACACGTGCCGACACGATGACGGGCTGGATCAGCCGTCCGACGATCTCCGGCGACGCGATCGCGCGGGACCACAGCGGGTGGTCACGAAGCCGGCCGCGGACCAGCGTCGTCGGGCTCACCGTCGGGATGGTACGTGTCGGTGACGGAGTCAGACTCGGCGGGAACCGGCCCGAGCGGTACCCTGTATGTTGGGTATGAGAGGTCGAGGGGTGTCGGCGGCCGCGTTTGGCCTGATGATCGGCATCGTGCTCACCGCCAGCGTCGCACTGCACCCGGCAGAGCCCGTGCAGAGCACCACCGCCGTTGATACGGCATCGACCCTGGACGCGGTGGCCAGCAGCAACGCCGCCGGGTCCGCCGCTCCCAACGCCGGCGCGATCAGCGGCGTCGCCGCGACGACCACGGAAGTGCTGCCGACGCCTGCGATCGCGCCGCACAGCGCGGCGTTCCCGGAGATGAAACACGTCTGGCAGTCCCTCAACAACTGCGGACCCGCCGCCGTCGTGATGGCGCTGTCGACGCTCGGCGTCGACACGAATCAGGAGACCGCGCGCCTCGCGCTTCGCGGGACCGACGTGCGTCGTGGCATGGGACCGCAGGGCGTCGGACCGTGGGTCAAGGAGAACTTCGATCTGCGATCGACGTGGCGCAACAACGGCACGAACGCGATCCTGAAGGCGCTCGTCGCGAACGGTTTCGCGCCCATGGTGACGCAGTGGATGCAGGACCCCTCGGTGTCGCGCATCGCGCACTGGCGCACCGTCCGCGGCTATGACGACGCGAAGAGCGTGTTCTATGTGAACGACTCGATGCTCGGGAACGACGTCGCGCTGTCGTACGACTTCTTCGCCCGCAACTGGCAGTCGTTCTCGTACCGCTACATGGTCATCTACAAGCCCGAGGGCGAGAAGCTCCTAAGGGCCATCGTCGGCGACCAGTGGAACGACCTGATCATGCGACGTTCCCTCTACGAGCGCACCAAGGCCGAGGCGAAGGCCTGGAACACGAACTTCGCGTGGCTCGCCTACGGCGAGGCTGCGTACTCGTACGGCATGTTCGAGGAGGCCGTCGCCGCGTTCGAGAAGGGTCTCTCGATGGGATCGCCGAACGGCGTCTTCGGTCTGCGGAACTCGTACCCGCAGGCGCTGCGTGCGCTCGGAAAACAGCAGGAAGCCGACGGAGCCGCGCAGCAGCTCAACAACATCAGCGTCGTGCCCTCGTCGACGGTCGTCGCGCCGCCGGACGCGTACGCGGTGTACCTCGCCCTGCTGCGCAACATGCCGGTCGAGGAGCTGCCGACGCAGTGACGCGCGTCCGCTTCACCGGAAAGCGGACGGCGTCGATCATCGTAACCTTGCTCGCGGGGTTCGCCGCATCGGGCTGTGCGCTCGGGTCTCGGTCGTCGCCAGAGGGTCGCCGCGACTGACCGCCATCGCGACGGGCACCCGCTACCTGACGTTCGCCGGTAACGCGATGGTCGACTCGAGTGTGATCACGGTGTGAGCGATGCGGGGTTGGCGTCGGCGGTCAGCTCGATCGGCCGCTTCAGCTACCGACCGTGATCGTCTTCGTGCGAAATGCCGACGCCGTGGGATGGACCGTGGTGAAGGGTGATCCCGCGCTAACTGCCTTTCGCCGGCACGGCCGCGACGCAGTCGATCTCCACGAGGATCTCCGGCCGTGCCATGCGACACTCGATCGTCGTGCGCGCCGGTGGATCCCGCGGAAAGAATTCGCCGTAGACCGCATTCATCTGGGCGAAGGTGCCGATGTCGGCGAGATACACGTTGCAGCGCAACACATCGCGCAGCTCGCCCCCGCCGGCCGTGACGATGGCTGCGATCTTCTCGAGCACGGCTCGCGTCTGCGCTCCGACGTCCCCGGCGTCCGCCGCCAGCTGCGCGGACACGTACAGCGTGTCGCCGTACCGGATCGCCGGTGACAGGGGGAGGTCACGCGGCACCGGCGCGGGGGCGATGACCTCGCGCTTCATCGCCGCGCCGCCAAGTCGCGGGTGCGCATCAGCCGCTCCGCGGCGGCGGTGAGCACGTCGTGCGTCTTGCAGAAGGTGAAGCGGATGAGGTGCTTTCCGAGGGCCGGCTCCGAATAGAAGGAGGAGCCGGGCACGCCGGCGACGCCGACCTCCGCCACGAGCCAGCGCGCGAACGCGGTGTCGTCGTCGAATCCGAAGGGCGTGATGTCGCACAGAACGTAGTACGCACCCTCGGGCCGGCGCGGCGCGAAGCCGGCAGCCTCGAGGGAGGGCACCAGCAGGTCGCGTCGCTTGCGGTATTCGGTGGCGAGCGAGTTGTAGTAGGGACGGCCCAGGGCGAGGCCCATCGCGACCGCCTCCTGCAGCGGCGCAGGAGCGCCGACGGTCACAAAGTCGTGCACCTTGCGGATCCCGGCGGTCAGCTCCGGCGGCGCGACGATCCAACCGACGCGCCAGCCGGTGACGGAGAACGTCTTGCTCGCGCCCGAGATCGTTACCGTGCGCTCGGCCATGCCCGGAAGCGTCGCGATCGGGATGTGCTGGCCCTCGTAGCGGATGTGTTCGTAGATCTCGTCGGTCACGGCGACCACATCGTGCTCGATGCACAGCGACGCGATGAACGTGAGCTCATCGCGCGTGAAGACGCGGCCCGTCGGATTGTTCGGCGTATTCACGATGATCGCCTTCGTTCGCGGACCAAAAGCCTTGCGTAGCTCGTCGCGATCGAAGAGGTTCTCCGGCGGACGCAGCGGCACATACACTGGACGCGCGCCCGCGATATCGGCGTCGGGACCGTAGTTCTCGTAGAACGGCTCGAGCACGATGACCTCGTCGCCCGGATCGACGAGCGCGAGGAGCGTCGAGATCATCGCCTCGGTCGCACCGCAGGTCACGGTGAGCATCGTTTCCGGGTCGACGCTCATGCCGTACAGCTCGGCATAGCTACGCGACAGCGCGTCCCGCAGGGACTTCGCGCCCCAGGTGATCGCGTACTGGTTGATGTCGGCGTCGATGGCGCGCTTCGCGGCGTCCTTCAGCGCCAGCGGCGCCGCGAAGTTCGGAAAGCCCTGCGCCAGATTGATGCCGTCGTGGATCGCGTTCAGGCGGGTCATCTCGCGGATGACGGATTCGGTGAAGCCAACGGTGCGCGCCGCGAGCTTCACGCGGGCGGTACGCATCAGTACCCCGCCTCGAAGTCGACGCGGTTGAGCAGCGGCTCGCCCGCCTTGTAGCGGCGCAGGTTCTCCACGAAGAGCGCGAGCGTCCGCTGTCGCACGCGCGGCGACGAGTTCGACGCGTGGGGGGTCACGACGACGTTCGGCATCGACCACAGCGGACTGTCCGCCGGCAGCGGCTCCTTGACGAACGTGTCGAGTCCGGCACCGCCGATGCGGCCGTCGCGCAGGGCCTCGATGAGCGCGCCCTCGTCGATGATCGGTCCGCGCGCGATGTTCACGATCCAGGCCGTCTTCTTCATGCGCGCGAGGATGTCGCGCGAGATCGCCCCGCGCGTCGCCGGCGTCAGTGGCGCGGCCACGACGAGGTAGTCGGCCTCCGCCACGGCATCGCCGAGCGCGTCAGGCGTGACGACCTTCCCCGCACCCGGCACGGCACCCGGCCGGCGTCGCACGGCGATGACCCGCATGCCGATGGCCGAGGCAAGACGCACGACCTCGCCGCCGATGCTCCCCGCGCCGAACACGACCATCGTCTGGTCGCGCAGCTCGTCATGCTCGAGCTCCTTCCATTCGCGCCTCGACTGGTGGTCGCGATACAGGTGCAGCCGCTTGGACGCCGCGAGCACGAACGCGAGGACGTGCTCCGCGATCTGGATGTCGTACGACCCGGAGTTGTTCGTGAGCGCGATCCCGCGCTCGCGGAAGTCGGGGATGTCGAGGAAACGGTCGACCCCGGCCGCGGGGGTGTGGAACCAGCGGAGCTTCGGTGTCGCCGCGAGGAGCTTGCGCACGCGGTCGAGGCCTATCCCGCAGAACGCGACCTCCGCCGCGGCCGCGCGCGCAAGGTCGCTCTCGTCCTTGATGAGGAGAAGCGTGTCGTTCGGGAGGGCGGCGCCGAAGTCGGTCGGGGTCGACGGCCAGTTCGACCAGATCGCGATCGTCGTCACTGGTACACCGCCGGCGCGTCGCGCAACAGCGAGTCGGAGAGCATCGTGCGCTGCAGGAGCGACATGTTCTCGGGAAGCTCGCCCGGATCGGTCAGCAGCACGTCCGTCGTCTCGGCGGACCGTGTGGCGCTGCCGCCGGTGATCCGGCCGCGGAAGCAGCAGATGTAGAACTGGTACGGCGCGACGCTGCCGAAGGTCTTGTTGTCGTACACGCCAACGAATCGCTCGATCGAAGCTTCGAAGCCCGTTTCCTCGTGCAACTCGCGAAGCGCGTTCGCCGACGGTGTGTCACCCACTTCGGCCACACCACCCGGCAGCGCCCAGCGACCGTTGTCGGCCCGCTTGATCAGGACGACCCGGCCCGCGTCATCGAACGCCGCGACGCTGCAGCCGACCTTGGGCGTCGCCATCCAGGTATCCGGCAGGTAGGGTCGGTCCGGCGCGAAATCGGCGTCGATCGTCATCGACGCGAGGTCTTCGGCGACGGACATCGCGCGCTTGTAGCGGTCGCGGTCGTAGTCATTCGTCGCGTACTCGAGTCCGGTGCGCGAGATCGCGGCGAGCTCGTGGGCCCAGAAGCGCAGCTGCTCGGATGGCTGCATGGGCCTCGCATACTACGCAGACTTTGTCCGCTCTTTCGGGGACGCTCCTCAACGCTCTCACCGTGCTCGTCGGCGGCCTGCTCGGCACGGCGCTCGGCGACCGGCTTCCGGAGCGCCTTCGCGAGAACGTCGTGCGCGGCGTCGGCCTGTTCACGTTGGCCATGGGCACGAAGTTCGCGATCGACACGTCGAACCTCTTGTACGTCCTCGGCAGCATCCTGATCGGCGGCGTCCTCGGCTCCCAGTGGGGCGTCGACCGTCGCCTGAACGATCTCGGCGCCGCGTTGCAGCGTCGTTTCGTCCCTCGCGCCGCCCGCAGTACGGTGGCCGAGGCGTTCGTGACCGCCTCGATCGTGTTCTGCGTCGGCCCGCTCACGTTCCTCGGCTCGATCCAGAACGGGCTCACCGGCGACGCCGGCCTCCTCGCGATCAAGAGCGTGCTCGACGGATTCACCGCGATCGCGCTCGCCGCCACGCTCGGCTGGGGCATGCTCCTCACGATCCCGGTCATCCTCATCTATCAGGGCGGACTGGCCCTCGGCGCGTCGGCGTTCGCGGGGCTGCTCTCGGAGCTCCAGCTCCGCGAGATGAGCGCCGTCGGCGGCTTGCTCATCATCGGCGTCGGCCTGAAACTACTGAGCATCCGCGACGTGAAGGTCGCGGATTACCTGCCAGCGATCCTCGTCGCGCCGCTCCTCGTCGCGGCGGTCGTTCGCATCAAGGAGGCGCTCGCCCTATGAAGATCCTCGAGTTCCGCAGCGACACCTTCACCAAGCCAACGCCGGCGATGCGCCGCGCGATGGCCGAGGCCGAGGTCGGCGACGACCAGTACGGCGAGGACGCCACGGTCAACAAGCTCGAGCAGCGCGCGGCCGAGTCTGTGGGCAAGGAGGCGGGTCTCTACGTCGCCAGCGGGATGATGGGCAACCTCTGCGGTGTCCTGTCGCAAACGCAGCGCGGTGACGAGGTGATCCTGGGCGACCTCGCCCACATCTACCAGAATGAGATGGACGCGGCCTTCGTCCTCGGCGGCGTCGTCCCGCGTCTCGTGCCGAACCGCGACGGCCTCCCATCGCTCGAGGACCTCAGGACCGCGATCCGGCCGCCAGGCATGTACGCGCGCACCGCGCTCATCTGCATCGAGAACTCGCACAACAACTGCGGCGGGACGGTCGTCACCGCGGCGCAGACGAATGCGATCGGCGAGCTCGCGCACGAGCGCGGGATCCGCGTGCATCTCGACGGCGCGCGCATCTTCAATGCCGCCGCCGCTCTCGGCGTCGACGCCAAGACGCTCACCCAGGGCGCGGACACCGTGCAATTCTGCTTCTCGAAGGGACTGGCCGCTCCGGTCGGCTCGATCATCTGCGGCGACGCGGAGACCGTCGCGAAATCGCGACGCGTGCGCAAGCTGCTCGGCGGCGCGATGCGCCAGGCCGGCGTCATCGCCGCAGCCGCGCTCGTCGCGCTCGAGGAGATGCGCGACAGGCTCGTCGAGGATCACCGCAACGCCAAGGCGCTCGCGCAGGGCCTGGCGCAGATCGAGGGCGTGAAGATCGACGCGGCGAAGGTCGTGACGAACATCGTCTCGTTCGAGATCGATCCAGCGTGGATGGATGCGGGTGCGTTCCAGAAGGCCTGCGCGGAGCGCGGTCTGCGGATCTCGCGCTACCTCGGGAACTCGCCGCGGCTGCGCGCGGTCACGCACAACGACGTCACGTCGGCGGATGTGGACGCTGCGCTGGAGATCGCGAGGGCCGTGCTCGCGAAGACGAGAGCGCCGGCCCTCAGCGCCTGACTCGAAAGCACAGGGGGGATCGCCTTGTGGCGATCCCCCTGCTTCGTCGCGCGGTGGAGGCGGTACCGCGCTAGCGAGTCGTGCGGGTCTTCGTCGCGCCGTTCGTGTCGGTCGACGCCAGCCGGAACTCGCCGGTGAGCGTCGGCGACGAGAACTGGACGCGAAGCCAGTATTGGCCTGGCGCGACGTCCTTGGTGTCGACGTTCACGTGGTACGAGTCGCCGCTCGCCATCACGGAGCGGCTTGGCTGGTCACCGAAGACGTACGGGCCGGCTACGACCGCGCCCGACGCATCGACGACGTCGACGCGAACGCTCTCGTCGAGGACGAATGCGCCGTCGGGACCGCGGACCGTGAACTTCACCGGCAGGTTGCGTCCGATGGTGAACGCGTCGAAGAACTCGTAGCTGAAGCCGCCGACCTTGACGCTCATCGTCGCGGTCTGCGAGTCGCCGTTGCTGTCCAGGACGGTCACGGCGACGCTGTAGGTGCCGGCGGCGGCGTAGGTGTGGTGCAGGACGAACGAGCCGGCGACAAAGGGCGGCGCGCTGTACGGCCCGAGCGCGAGCGGCTGCGTGCCGGTGTTGTCGCCGTAGTTGACGGTCGCCGAGTACGTCTCGTTCGATCCAGGATCGACGAACGTCCCCTTGCTATCGAGGGTCCGCGAGAACGCGAGGTCAAGCGCCGACGGCATGTTCACCAGCGGCGCCACGTTGGCAACCACGACGTGGATCACGAGCGAGCCTGTGGCAAGGGCGTCGTCAGTGACTTCGACCCTCACATCATGTGGGCCCGGCGCGTAGAGTTGATCGAGCACGAACGTCTTGTCGGAGGCGAGGTCGAGCTTCTGCTTGCCCGCGCCGTCACCGTAGTCGACTGTCGCGGTCCAGGACGTTGAGGCGTCGTCGTCGCTGAACCGCCAGGTCAGGTGCAGCGGCTGCGCCTCCACGAGGTCGACCTGACCGACCGGCTGGAGGACCGGAGCCTGGTTCGCGACGAGGCTGCGCAGGTAGAGCTGTGCGTTGCTCGTGAACGGCGTCGTCACGAGGTTCGTCGCGGCGGAGGCGAAGAGCACGAGGCTGCCG
>Ga0114129_10001106_pt1 | contig 35479 bp, 35 predicted proteins | sample RhiMetdeltSRZDD1_FD_80071 | JGI IMG/M metagenome (GOLD analysis project Ga0114129, IMG submission 80071) | Populus rhizosphere microbial communities from Tennessee, USA - Rhizosphere MetaG P. deltoides SRZDD1 (version 2) (version 2) | ecosystem: Host-associated > Plants > Roots > Rhizosphere >...
ACACCGCCTCGCCGCCCTTGCCGTAGAGCGGCTTCATCACGATGTCGCCGTGCTCGGCGCGGAACGCCTTGATCTCGGCGAGGTCGCGGGTGATCAGCGTGGGCGGCATCAGCTCGGGAAATTCCATCACGAACATCTTTTCCTGCGAATTTCGGATCGCGGCCGGAACGTCGATCACGAGCGTGCGCGGGTGAATGCGTTCCAGGAGGTGGGTGGTGGTGATGTAGGCGAGGTCGAACGGCGGGTCCTGCCGCAACAGCACCACGTCGAATTCGGTCAGCTCGACCCGGCGCGGCTCCCCGAGCGTGAAATGGTCGCCCTCCTTATCCCGCACCTTGAGGGGCTGCACGGTGGCGAATACCCGATCGCCCCGCATCGCCAGCCGGTCCGGGGTGTAATAGGCGATGTCGTAGCGGCGCTTCTGGGCCTCCAGCAGCAAGGCAAACGTGGAATCGCCGCGGATATTGATCCGCTCGATCGGGTCCATTTGCACGGCGACGGTCAGGCCCATCCGGTCCCCGCGGAAACGATTCGGTAACGCATACGGGAATTTAACATTCTACAGCTATTTTCATCGTTATCGGGGGATTTACGGCCGGAATGCAGATGAAACTGCCGCAGCTATCGATTGCAGCCAAGCTGTACGCGATCTTTGCGTTGCTTGCCACCGTCACCGTCGGTCTCGCCGCGGTGGCGGTCGTTAACGCGCATCGCCATGCTTATCTGACCGACGAATTCGAGTCCGCCTATGGCGGCGCCATGAACGTCGAGCGCGTCAACGCGCTGATCTATGCCGTCGTGATGGAGTCGCGCGGCATCTACATGTCGACGGATCCCAAGGTCGTGAAGGTCTATGGTGACGGCCTTCTGGTCTTCAACGACCGCATCGGCGAGGTGGTGAAGGAATGGCGCCGCGCCGTGAAGGCGGATGACGCCGAGCTGTTCGAGCCGTTTGCCCAGCGCATCCAGCAGTTCCAGGAATTCCGTCGCGAGCTGGTACGCCGTGGCAACGAGATCAGTCCGGCGGCGGGGCGGGAGTGGGGCGACAACGACGCCAACCGCAACGTTCGCAAGGCGCTCAACGCCGATCTCGAGGCGCTCGCCAAGCTGTACGCCAATCGTTCGCAAAGCGTCTACGCGGTGATCGACCGCGAAATCGATCGGACTGCCTGGTTCATGAGCGTGCTGGCGGTGGTCGCAATCCTGCTTGCCGCCGCTGGGGCCGTCCTCATCTGGCGCGCAGTTGCGAAACCGTTGGCTAGGATCACCAGCGTTACCGAGGCGGTTGCCGCCGGCAATTCGGCCGTGAGCGTGCCGTATCGGAAGCGCAGCGACGAGGTCGGCGCTTTGGCTCGCTCAATTGCGGTGTTCCAGCAGGCGATGCTCAAGAACGAGGAACTGAGCCGCACCGTCATCAACGACGCCCAGACCCGGGCGCTGCGCCAGGAGGAGATGTCGGCGGAGATCACCCGCTTTGGTTCGGAGGTCGAAGCCACGCTGGCGGAGCTGGGCCGCATCTCCGATCAGATGCTGGCGGCTTCGGGACACCTCTCAACGGCAGCCGACAACGCCTCGGTACGGACAACCGGCGCAGCCGTCGCGTCGGCCGACGCCTCTGCCAATGTGCGCGACATCGCCTCAGCCGCCGACGAGCTCTCTGCCTCGGTCTCGGAGATCGAGCGCCAGGTCGCGCAGGCGAATGCGATTGCCGCCAAGGCGGTCGGCGAAGCCGAGTCGACGAACGCGACCGTCAAGGAGCTCAACGACGCAGCCGGCCGCATCGGCGACGTGGTGCGGCTGATCACCGACATCGCCGAGCAGACCAATCTGCTCGCGCTCAATGCCACGATCGAGGCGGCGCGCGCGGGTGACGCGGGTCGCGGGTTTGCCGTGGTCGCCAACGAGGTGAAGGCGCTGGCGGGCCAGACCGCGAAAGCCACCGAGGACATCGGCGCACAGATCGCCGGCATGCAGCACGCAACGACGCGCTCGATCGACGCAATCGGTGCGATCGAAGGCACCATCCGGGCCATCGGCGAAATCAGCGGCGCGATCGCGGCGGCGGTGACCGAGCAGGGTGCGGCAACCTCGGAGATTGCGCGCAGCGTGGAGACCGCCGCCAAGCGCACGACCGAGACCGCCGGCGAGGTGGAGCGTGTGGGCGAGGCCACGGCGGCCACGCGGGAGAACGCAACCACGGTCAAGGCCGTTGCCGATGATCTCGGCGCGGTAGCCGCGCGCGTCCGCGGCCAGGTCGACCAGTTTTTCCACAAATTGCGGTCCGCCTGACCGCTACGGCGCCTCGTGCAGGCCGGCGCGCGCCTGTTCGATGACGCTCCTCGGATAACTGAAGAACCTCGCCACCAGGGCTTCCGCCTCTTCGCCGGTCGACGGGATTGTCCCGAGCCCAAGCCTCCGGATGTCGGCCAGATAGCTCGGATCGCGGATTGTCGCCGCAAATGCCGCGCGCAGCGCGCGCAAACGCTCGGGAGCAACGCCGGGCGGCGCCAGCAGCGGCCGCCCCAGCGCGTGCAGTCCGAACGCGATGTCGAAGATTTCGCGCTGTTCCTGCGATTTCGCATAGTCGTAGACCAGCGGCACGCTGGGGAGATCCGGCGATGGCTTGCTGGAAAATTGCACGATCGGCCGGAACCGGCCGCTGGCGATCTCGTCCTTCCACTGCGTCTTCAGCGTCGAGACCGACGGTCCGCAGGCGCCGTCGATCTCGCCGCGGTTGAGTGCAAGCCGCACGTCGGCGGTGCCTTTGTAGCCCTGCACCACCTTGATCCTGGCGCCGAGGAAGTTGATCAAGCCGTAGGTCATCTGGCTCGTCGGCGCGGCGACGCCGGTGGCGCCGAACCGGGCTTCCCGGGCGAACAGGGTGTCGAGCGCCGTCACTCCGGATTGATCGGTGACAGCGCAGGTCGCAATGCTCGCGTCCATGTTGCCGATCCAGCCGAACTTGACCGTCTCGAACATGGCCGCGCTATCGCCGAACAGCGGCTTGAAGGCGGTTTCCGGCGCGAACACGCCGATGGTCAGGCCGTCCTTCGGCGCCACGTTGTAGAGCCAGTTGGCGGACTTCAGCCCGCCGGCGCCCGGCATGTTCTGCGCCACGACGGACGGGTTGCCCGGAACCTGCCGGCCGAGGTGGCGCGCCAGCGTGCGCCCGAAAACATCGTAGCCGGTTCCTGCCTCGTGCCCGACGACGACGTTGAGCGTCTTTCCGCGATAGAAATCCGCCGGTGTGTCCGACGACTGCGCCTGCGCGGCGCCGGTGGCCATCACAACAAGGAAAATCACGGCAGGCGTGCGCATGGCTCAGCGGCTCGCGTCGAAAGCACCGACGATATGCCGCGGGATGCGGCCCGGCACCACCAGCATGGCATCGAAGCGCATGTCGCGGATATCGTCGGCACCGTGAGCGGCGAGCCAGGCCTCGGCCGCCGCGACGATGCGGGCCCGTTGCCGGTCGGTGACCGACCACGCAGCGTCATCAAGCCGCTCGCGTGCCTTCACCTCGACGAAGACCAGCAGGTGCCGGCGGCGGGCGACAATGTCGATTTCGCCCACCGGGGTTTTCCAGCGGCGCGCGAGGATGCGGAATCCCTTGGCGATCAGGAACGCCGCCGCCCGGCTCTCGGCCGAGAGGCCGACGCGAAACGCGACCTGGCGTTCCGGTCGCGGCCCCGGCTCGATGACCGGGCGGGCGCGCGGGTGTTCGTCTTCGCCGGTCATTTGCCGTTCTCCCGGGCGAGCGTCAGCGCGCGCTGATAGACTTCCCGCCGCGGCCGTCCGGTAACGGCGGCGACTTCGCCCACTGCTTCCTTGACCGAAACCCGATCAAGCGCCTGGCGCAGCAGTCCATCGAGATCGGCTGTCTCCGTCGTCGCCTCTTCTAAGGGCGGCGCGATCACGATCACGAATTCCCCGCGCGTCTCCACCGGGCCCGTATAGTCGCGCGCCAGCGTCGCGAGATCGCCGCGGCGCACCTCCTCATGCAGCTTGGTCAGCTCGCGGCATACCGCCGCCTGGCGCGGGCCCAGCCCGGTCGCGAGATCGGCGAGCGCCGCGGCCATGCGCGGACCGCTCTCGTACAGCACCAATGTCGCGGCAATACGGTCGAGCTCGCCGATGCGCGCGCGCCGCTGCGTCTGCTTCGCCGGCAGAAACCCCTCGAAGAAAAATCGGTCGGTTGGCAGCCCGGATACGGTGAGCGCCGCCAGCGCAGCCGAAGGGCCCGGCTCCGCGGTCACGGCGTGGCCGGCTTCGCGCGCGGCACGCACAAGCTTGAAGCCGGGATCGGAGATGAGCGGCGTGCCGGCGTCCGACACCAGCGCAATGGCCGCGCCGGCCGCGAGCCGCGCGAGCAGCCTGGGCCGGGCCTGCGCGGCATTGTGATCGTGGTACGGCGTGAGCGGGGTCGCGATGCCATAGTGGTCGAGCAGCTTGCGAGTGACCCGGGTGTCCTCGCAAGCGATCAGGTCGGCAGCGGCCAGGACTTCGAGCGCGCGCAAAGTGATGTCGCGCAGATTGCCGATCGGGGTCGACACGATATGGAGCCCCGGCGCCAGCGCCGCGGCCTGCAGCGCCTGCCCCTTCAGGACGTAACGGCCGCCGGCATCATGCGGGCCGGCCGAGGCAGGGTCGTGCTTGCGCATGCCCGCACTCTAGCGGCACCCGCCGGGGCCGTCATGGCGGGCTAGAAATCATTATCCTTTTCATTTAGTTAACTATTCACCGAGAAAATGCCGGATTGGCGTCGTGGACTGGCGTCGACGTGTGTGCGTTTGTCGGCGCCAAGGAGAACGGCCCGTCATGTTTCGAGCCTCGCAGGCGCGCGTTTTTGGCCGATGGCTTGCAGGCCTCGCGGGCGGGTCGACTTTGCTGCTGGCGGCGTGCACCGGCAGCTTCTCGCCCGGCGATTTCTTCTCCAGCCCCTCCCAACCAGGAGGACCGCCGCAGGCCGGCTCCGCCATCGGAGCGGGGCAGGTCAAGGTCGGTCTGATCCTGCCGCTTTCGGCCGGCGGCAACGCCGGCGTGGCCGCCCAATCCATGCGCAATGCCGCCGAGATGGCGCTCGCGGAATTCGGCAGTTCCGATATCCAGCTCCTGGTGAGGGATGATGCCGGCAGCGCGGGCGGCGCGCAGCAGGCCGCGCAACAGGTGCTCGATGAAGGCGCCGAGATCATCCTCGGGCCGCTATTCGCCCATTCGGTCGGGCCGGTCGGTCAGCTCGCGCGCTCGCGCGGCATACCGGTGATCGCGTTCTCGACCGATGCCAACGTGGCCGCGCGCGGCGTCTATCTCTTGAGCTTCTTGCCGGAATCCGACGTCGAACGCATCGTCGGCTACGCGGTGACGCAGGGCAAGCGATCGTTCGCCGCGGCGATTCCCGACAACGCCTACGGCACCGTCGTCGAGGCTGCGTTCAAGCAATCGGTCGCGCGCCGCAACGCGCGCGTCGTTGCCTTGGAACGCTATCCATTTGACCGTGCGCAGATCCCGGGTGCGGTCCGGAGCGTGGGGCAGGCGGGCGGCCGCGTCGATGCGGTGTTCGTCCCCGATGGAGCCGATTCCGTGCCCGCCGTGGTGCAGGGATTGGCTGCCGGAGGCATGGATACGCGGCGCGTCCAGCTCCTTGGCAGCGGCCTGTGGGAAGACCCGCAGATCTTCACCAATTCGGCGCTCGAAGGCGCTTGGTACGCGGGGCCGGATTCAACCGGTTTCCGCAATTTCTCCGCCCGCTACCGCAGCCGCTACGGCCAAGACCCGGCGCGCACCGCTTCGCTGGCCTACGACGCGGTGGCGCTGATGATCGCCCTCACCAAGACGCAAGGGGCGCAGCGCTTCTCGGAAGAGGTGCTGACCAACGCGTCGGGATTCACCGGCATCGACGGCTTATTCCGCTTCCGGCCCGACGGCACCAATCAGCGCGGCCTGGCCGTGATGCGGGTGTCGCCGACCGGGGGCCAGATCATCAGCCCGCCGCCGAAGTCGTTCGGAGCCTCGGGAACCTGAGCGCACGAAATAGCGCGCTCGTCAGGCCGCCAGATCGGCCACCACCGCATCGAGCACCGGAAAGCCCGCTTGCGTCACCCGCAGGCGGCCGCCGGCGGTCGTTTCGACCGCGCCTTCGCTGCGCAGGATCGCGATGCGCTTCGGATCGAGCGAGCGACCGGCAAGGCGCTGGTAGCGAGCGGGGTCGATGCCTTCGGCCAGCCGCAGGCCCATCAGAAGGAATTCGTCGGCCATCTCGCCGTGGGTGAGCACGTCGTCGGTGACCACGCCATGTCCCTTCGACTCGACGCGCATCAGCCATGCCTCCGGCCGCTTCTCGGTTGCGGTGGCGTGCCGCTCCCCGTCGATATCGAGCCGCCCGTGCGCGCCGGGCCCGATGCCGGCATATTCGTTCGCGCGCCAGTAGACCAGATTGTGCCGGCATTCGGCGCCGGGCCGCGCATGGTTGGAGATCTCGTAGGCCGGCAGGCCGCTCTGCGCGCAAATATCCTGCGTCGTGTCGTACAGCGCCCGCGCGGTGTCTTCGTCGGGAATGGCGAGCTTGCCCGCCGCCTTGAGCGTCGCGAACGGCGTCTCGGGCTCGATGGTGAGCTGATAGAGCGAGAGGTGCTCGGCGGCTTCCGCGATCGCGCGCTTGAGCTCGCCGGCCCAGGCCTGCGGGGTCTGCTGGGGGCGCGCGTAGATAAGATCGAAGGAATAGCGCTCGAACGCGGATCGCGCGATCACGACGGCGTCGAGCGCTTCCTGTGCGGTGTGCGTGCGGCCGAGCGCCTTGAGCGCATCGTCGTCGAGGGCCTGCACCCCAAGCGAGACGCGGTTCACGCCGGCCGAGCGATAGCCGCGAAAGCGCGTGGCCTCGACGCTGGTCGGATTGGCTTCGAGCGTCACCTCGGCGTCGGGTGCAATGATCCAATGCTGCGCGATCGCATCGAGGATCGCGGCAACGGTCGCGGGTTGCATCAGGGACGGGGTGCCGCCGCCGAAAAAGATCGTGGAGACGGTCCGGCGGCCGAGCCGCGCAGCGGTTGCAGCGATTTCTGCCTGGAACGCGTGCAGGAAGCGCGGCTCATCGATGGCGGCGTGGCGGACGTGGCTGTTGAAGTCGCAATACGGACACTTCGACAGGCAGAACGGCCAATGCACATAGACGGCGAAGGCGCCGCTGTTGCTGGCGGCGATGCTATTAGCGTTGCTCAAGGCACGCCTCCGCCAGCTTGAGGAACGCGCGCGCGCGATGTGAGAGGCCCGAGCCTCTCGGCGGCAGGCCGTGCTTCTCGTCGCTGGTCATTTCGCCGAAGGTGCGGGCGTGACCATCCGGCAGAAAAACCGGATCGTAGCCGAAGCCTTTGTCGCCGCGCGGCGGCCACACCAGCGCGCCGTCGATGCGGCCGTCGAATTCTTCCACATGCCCGTCCGCCCAGGCGACGCAGAGCGCAGAAACGAAATGCGCCTTGCGCTTTGGCGGCGAATCCGCGCCGCGCGCGCGCAAAAGGTCTTCAACCTTCTGCATAGCGCGTCCGAAATCCTTTTCCGGCCCGGCCCAGCGCGCCGAATGGATGCCCGGCTCGCCGCCGAGCGCATCGACCGCGAGCCCGGAATCGTCGGCGAACGCAGCAACGCCCGACGCCTCCGCCGCAGCCATTGCTTTGATGCGCGCGTTCTCGCGGAAGCTCGTGCCGGTTTCCGGCGGCTGGACGAGACCAAGCTCGCCGGCCGATACGGCTTCGATGCCGTAAGGCATGAGCAGCTCGCGCATTTCGCGCAGCTTCCCCGGGTTGTGGGTCGCGATCACCAGCCGGCCCTCGATACGCCGATGCGCCGGCTGCCGCGATGTCTGCGAGGATTTTGCCGGGCGCGCGCTCACATCACCGCCAGCTTCTGCAGATCGACGAGCTTGGCCACGCCCTTGCGCGCGAGCGCAAGGAGGCCGAGGAACTGCTCTTCGGTGAACGGGATCTTCTCCGCCGTGCCTTGCACCTCGACGATGTGCCCGGCACCGGTCATAACGAAATTGGCGTCGGTCTCGGCTTCGGAATCCTCCGCATAGTCGAGGTCGAGCACCGTGGCGCCGCTGCAGATGCCGCAGGATACCGCGGCGACGTGGTCGCGCAGCGGATTGCCGGGGACCATCTCGCGCGTCTTCATCCAGGTGAGGCAGTCGTGCAGCGCGACCCAGGCGCCGGTGATCGCGGCAGTGCGCGTGCCGCCGTCGGCCTGGATGACGTCGCAGTCGACCGTGATCTGCCGTTCGCCGAGCGCCTCGAGATCGGTCACCGAGCGCAGGCTGCGGCCGACCAGCCGCTGGATCTCGATGGTGCGGCCATTCTGGCGTCCGGCGGACGCTTCGCGCCGCGTGCGTTCGAGCGTGGCGCGCGGCAACATGCCGTATTCAGCCGTGATCCAGCCGCGCGCCTGACCCTTGAGCCACGGCGGCACCCGGTCTTCGAGCGTCGCCGTCACCAGCACGTGGGTGTCGCCGAATTTCACGAAGCACGAGCCCTCGGCGTATTTCACCACGCCGCGCTCGAGCGACACGGCGCGCAGCTCGTCGGGCTGTCGGCGGCTCGGCCGCATGCGAATCTCCTCGTCATCGATCAGTTCGGCCCTGTCGGCCGGTTTTCGTCAAGCGCAAGCTTCTATGCGGGTCGCCCGGGACGGACAAGGGGCCGCGGCATCGCGACCCGCGGCTTTCCGTGATCGTTCCCGGAAGCTACAACGAACTGCGGGGCCGGAGGTGCTTGTTGCTGAACTTCATCGCCAATCTGGCGCGGCCGGTGCAGGCGTTTCGCCTGATCTATCTGCCGCTGCTCATGGTGTACTTCGCCTACGGCGCGCTCGGCCTGATCGACGTCACCCGCGACATGTGGATCAAGGAGAGCCTCACGCTCTCGCCGGCGGCGCTCGCCGGCATCGCCGTGTGGCTGGCGCTGCCGTGGACCGTGAAGATGGTGTTCGGCGAGCTGGTCGATTGCGTGCCGATCTTCGGCTCGCAACGGCGCGTCTACATCATCATCGGCGCGCTGCTCACCGCCGCGGGATTGGTCACGCTCGCCGGCGCCGCCGGCAAGTGGCTGACTTTTCTTCCGCCGGATGAACTTTATGTGCTGGGCGCGATGCTGATGGTCATCGGCACGGTGATCCAGGACGTGGTCGCCGATGCGATGTCGACCGAGGTGGTGGCGCGCACCGACCCCGCCGGCCGAGCGCGTCCCGAAGACGACGTGCGCGCCGAGCTCGGCATGGTCCAGGTGCTCGGCCGGCTGGCACTTTCCAGCGGCATTCTGGCGGTCGCCGGATTGTCCGGCTGGCTCGCGCATATTTTCGATCGCGAGACTGTGTTCCTGATGGGTCTCGCCGTGCCGCTGATTTCAATGATCGGTGTGCTGTTGATCCGTGTCGAAACCTCCGAGCGGCGGGCGATCGATTGGCGCATCCTTGGCGGCGGGCTTGCTTTCGGCGCGGTCGTCGCCGGCCTTGGGCTGGGCGGCGTGCCATTCAGCCAGGAGATCGTGTTTGTGATTTCGATGGCGGTGGTCTGCACGATGCTGGTCCTGGTCACGCGCGAGCTCGACCCGAAGGCCCGGCGTTCGATGCTGTACGCCGTCATCATCATCTTCGCCTTTCGCGCCACGCCGCTGGTCGGCGACGGCTATTTCTGGTGGACGCTCGACGTGCTGAAGTTCGACGAGGCGTTCTACGGCACGCTGCGGCAGACCGGTGCGATCCTTTCGATCGTGATATTGTGGCTCCTGAGCAAGCAGCTGACCGAGTATTCGGTCGCCAAGACCTTGTTCTGGCTGGCCGTGCTGGGAACGATCCTGTCGCTGCCCAACGTCGGCCTTTTCTACGGCCTGCACGAATGGACCGAGCAGCATTTCGGCTTCGGTGCGCGCACGATCGCAATCATCGATGCCGCAACGGAATCTCCGTTTGCGCAATTGAGCATGATCCCGCTGCTGACCCTGACCGCTTACTACGCGCCGGCCGGTCACCGTGCCACCTGGTTCGCGTTGATGGCGTCGCTGATGAATCTGGCGCTGGTGGCCGGCGAATTGGAGACCAAATACCTCAATCAGATTTTCACGGTCGGCCGCGGCGACTATGGTGAGCTTGGCGCGCTGCTGATTGCCGTCACGGTGTTGAGCCTCATCATCCCGGTCGCCGCGATCATGCTGTTCGGGCGGCGGGTCTGACGGACGGAGGAGGGGACATGCGCAAGATGAGCATCGCTGCCGCGGCCGCGATCATGCTCGCCGGCGCGGCGCCGGCCGGCACCCAGGAAACCTGGCCGAGCCGTCCGCTGACCATGGTGGTTCCGTTCGCGGCCGGCGGGCCGGTCGATGTGCTCGGGCGCAGCCTCGCGCAGTACCTCGGCGAGGTGGTGGGCCGGCAGGTTGTGATCGAGAATGTCACCGGCGCCGGCGGGATGACCGGCTCGCTGCGCGTCTCGCAGGCCGCGCCCGACGGCCATACCTTCGTGCTCGGCTCGATCGGCACGCACGCGCTCAACCAGTCGCTCTACAAGCGCCCCCTCTACAATGCCGCGATCGACTTTGCGCCGGTCGCGCTGATCGCCGACGTGCCGCTGATCCTGATCACGCGCAAGGATTTGCCGCCGAACGACCTGCGCGAGTTCATTGCCTACGCCAAGGCCAATCACGAGAAGATGCAGTACGGTTCGGGCGGCGCCGGCACTTCGGCGCATATCGGCTGCGTGATGCTCAACCAGGCGATGGGTGTCGGTGTCACCCACATTCCCTATCGCGGCGGCGGGCCGGCGCTGGTCGATCTGATCGGAGGGCGCGTGGACTACGTGTGCAACATCGTCTCGACCGCGGTGCAGCCGATTGAGGCAAAGCAGGTGAAGGCGATGGCGACCTTGTCGCGCGAACGCGCGGCAGTACTGCCGCAGCTCGCGACCGCGCACGAGCAGGGGCTGAAGGACTTCGACGCCTATACCTGGAACGCGGTGTTCCTGCCGAAGGGCACGCCGCCCGACGTCGTCGGAAAGCTCAACGCGGCGCTGGTCAAAGTGCTGGACAACCCGACCCTGCGCCAGAAGCTCGAAGGACTTGGCCTCTATGTGGTCGCGCCCGAGCGGCGGACGCCGGCCTATCTCGCGACCTTCGTCGCGGGCGAAATCGACAAATGGGCGGTGCCGATCAAGGCGAGCGGCGCGACCGCCGACTAAGGCGGCTGGCTGTGGCTGGAGGTCCGGCGGGGTTGTGGATAACCTCTGCGACCAGCCGGAAAAATCGACATTCATGAAATAATATCAATCAGCTAGGTAGCATCTTGCGCTGTGGACGGCTATCCGGCGCGATCCCCGTCCGGCCGGTCGAATCCGGCCGCCTGCCATGCCTTGCGGTGGGCCGGATCGGTCAGTGTCGCGATGAACGCGCGACCGGCGTCGGGTACGCCGCAGGCCCGCATCACTGCCGCGCAGTACGCAGCGTCGTTGCCAAGCGGCGGCGGCAGCGGGCCGGCGACCCGCGCGCCCTTCACCGGCACGATCTCCGCGATCAGCGTCATGCCGATGTCGGCCTCGCCGCTCGCCACCCGCGCGGCGACCTCGCCGCCGCTCTGCTGCGGCATGCCCTTGCGCTTGATCTCGTCGGCGAGTCCCAGCTCCACGAACAGCCGCGCCAGGTGCACTCCGGCCGAGCCGCCGACCGCGGCATCGCTGAACGCGATCGCGCGCGCTGCGATCAGCGCCTGCCGGAACGCCTGCGGACTGGAAATATCGGGTGCCGTGCTCCCGTCCCGCACGGCGACGCCGATGCGCGTCGTTGCGATGTCGGTGCGGCTGCCGGCGACGAGCGCATCCGCATTCTCCAGCCGGTCGATCGCGGCCGTCGAGCTGATCACGACATCGGCGCGATCGCCGGCGTCGAGCTTCTTCGCCAGCGCGCCGACGGTCGCGAAATCGATCTCGACTTCATGGCCGCTCGTGCGCCTGAAGCCATCGGCAAGCGTGCCGACGACCTGATGCATCGAGCGCGCGCACAGGACCTTGAGCTTTGCCACCCGCCGCTCCTTGCCTCATACTGACACACCGGCCGCGCGCGCGACCGGCGGCCATAGTAGCAGGGGGCGTCGCGTGGCAAAGCTCAGCGATCTCGTGCGGGGAAATGATCTCGTCGTTGCGCCGGTGGCACTCAATCCGATCATGGCCCGCCTCGCCGAGGAGGCCGGCTTCAAGGCGCTCTACCTGAGTGGCGGGTCGCTCGGCTGGCTCAAATGCGTCACCGAGGCCAACCTGACCCTGCCGGAGCTCGCCGAGGTCGCCGTCGACATGCGCGCGGTCTGCAAGCTGCCGATCGTGCTCGATGCCGGCGGCGGCTGGGGCGATCCGGTGCACGTGCATCGCACGATCGCGCTTGCCGAGGCCGCCGGCTTCGCCGCCATCGAGCTCGAGGACCAGCTGCTGCCGCGGCGGGTGGAGCATCATGCCGGCATCGATCATCTGGTGCCGACCGAGTTCTACCTGAAGAAGCTGAAGGAGGCGCGTGCCGCGCGCACCGATCCCGATCTCCTGATCATCGCGCGCACCAATGCGCGCCGCGTCCACGACCTCGACGAGGCGCTGCGCCGCGCGGAAGCCTTCCACAAGGCCGGCGCCGACATGATCTTCGTGCACACGCGCAACGCCGACGAGCTGCGCCTCGTCGGCGAGCGGCTGCCGCCGCCGCTGATGATGTTCGCGCCGCCCGACGGCTTCGGCACCTTCGCGCTGACGCAGCGCGACTGCGCCAGGCTCGGTTATCGGCTCGCCGCCTCGTCAGGCACCGCCTTCGCCGCCATGGTCAAGGCGGTGCGCCAGTCCTACCAGTGCCTCGCGCAGGACAAGCTCGATCCCTTCCTCGGCGCCGGCGGCGCCGACAAGGAGATGAAGGCGGCTCAGGATACCTGCGGGCTCGACCGGCTGCTGGAGATCGAGCGGCGAACGATGAAGGGTCATTAACGCCTTGACGCGCGGCGCCTTGAACTCCAGCGGTGGATGGCCAATTCTCCGGCATGTTGATGGAGTGATCCTTGGCATCCCATGACGTCCCGATCGGGGCGACGCAGGTCAGCCTCGCTCAGCTCAGCGAGCGCTCGCGCGAGATCTTCCGCCAGATCGTCGAGAGCTATCTCACGACCGGCGAGCCGGTCGGCTCGCGCAACATTTCGCGCCTGATCACCACGCCGCTGTCGCCGGCGTCGGTGCGCAACGTGATGTCGGACCTCGAGCAGCTCGGCCTGATCTATGCGCCGCACACCTCGGCCGGCCGGCTGCCGACCGAGCTTGGCTTGCGCTTCTTCGTCGATGCGCTGATGGAGATCGGCGATCTTGGCGAGGAGGAGCGGCGCGCCATGGAAGCCAAGGTCGCCGCCGCCGGCACCTCGCTGGAGGCGGTTCTCAACGAAGCCTCCGGCATGCTGTCGGGGCTCACGCGCGCCGCCGGCGTGGTGCTGACCGCGAAATCGAACGTGCGCCTGAAGCACATCGAGTTCGTCCGGCTCGAGCCCGAGCGCGCGCTGGTGGTTCTGGTGGCCGAGGACGGCCAGGTCGAGAACCGCGTGGTCAATGTCCCGATCGGGCTGCCGACCTCGGCGCTCACGGAAGCCTCCAACTATCTCAACGCGCGTGTCCGCGGCCGCACGCTGATCGAAGCCAAAGGCGAGCTCGAACAGGCGATCGAGGCCGGCAAGGCGGAGCTCGACCAGCTTACCCAGAGGATCGTGGCGGCGGGGCTCGCGAGCTGGTCCGGCGGCGATCGGGAAGATCGCAGGCTGATCGTGCGCGGTCACGCCAATCTGCTCGACGATCTCAAGGCGCTCGAGGACCTCGAGCGGGTGCGCCTCCTGTTCGACGATCTCGAGACCAAGCGCGGCGTGATCGATCTGCTCGGGCGGGCCGAGCAGGCGGACGGCGCGCGTATCTTCATCGGCTCCGAGAACAAGCTGTTCTCGCTGTCCGGCTCCTCCACCATCGTCGCGCCCTATCGCGACAGCGCCGGCCGCATCATCGGCGTCATCGGCGTGATCGGGCCCACCCGCCTGAACTACGCGCGGGTCATCCCGATGGTCGACTACACCGCCAAGCTGGTGAGCCAGGTCACCGGCGGCTGACCGGCTGGCTTGATTTTTGGCGCCAGAGTCCTGATATCCGGGCAGAACCGAGCGGAATTGCCAACGGAACAATGCGATGACCGAATCGACCGTACGCCCGGGAAAGCAGAGCAAGGGTTCGGCGACCAGGCCCGACGAGCAAGCCACGCCGGAAGCGCGCGGCGCCGAGGGACAGCCCGCCCAATCCGATCCGGCCGCCGAGCTTGCCCGTGAGGCCGCCGAATACAAGGACAAGCTGCTGCGCACGCTCGCCGAGATGGAGAACCTGCGCCGGCGGACCGAGCGCGAGATCGCGGACATGCGCCAATACGGCGTCGCCGCCTTCGCGCGCGACGTGCTGGTCGTCGCCGATAACATGGACCGCGCCCTCAAGGCGCTCGACGACGAGCTGCGCGAGAAGGCGGACGCCGGGGTTAAGGCGCTGCTCGACGGCGTGGAGCTGACCGAGCGCGAGCTGCACAAGGTGCTGGAGAAGCACGGCGTGAAGAAGTTCGAGCCGCAGGGCGAGAAGTTCGATCCCAACCTGCACCAGGCGATGTACGAAGTCGCCGATCCCTCGCTGCCTCCGGGCACCGTCGCGCAGGTGGTGCAGCCCGGCTACATGATCGGCGAGCGGGTGCTGCGGCCGGCGCTGGTGGCGGTCGCCAAGGCTCCGCCGAAATCTGGCGAGACGCCGCCGGCCAACGACAATTCAAGCGCGCCGTAAGCGCGGCCTGACAGCTTTCCTCCCGACGTCATCGTCCGCGAAAGCGGGCGATTCAGTATTCCTGGCTTGGTGGTTACCCGATGCCCGCTTGCGCGCGCATGACGGCAGGCGTGTATGCTCACGGCGGAGGGCATCATGAGACGCAGCACCGAACGCTTCCTCACCACCCATACCGGCAGCCTGCCGCGCCCCGACGACCTCATCCGCATGATGTACGCCAAGGAAGAGGGCGTGCCGGTCGCGCCCGATGCGCTGGCCGCGCGCGTGCGCTCGGCAGTCGCCGAGGTGGTGAAGAAGCAGGCCGATGCCGGCATCGATTTCATCAATGACGGCGAGATGTCGAAGCCGAGCTATGCCACCTACGTGAAAGACCGGCTCACCGGCTTCGGCGGCACCGGCAACACGTTCGTGTATCAGGACCTTGTCGATTTCCCCAATCTGGCCAAGCGCGTGTTCGGCGATCCCGGCCGCTCGCGACGCAAGACGCCGGCCTGCAACGGCCCGATCGGCGTCGGCGACCCGGAAGCGGCCAAAACCGACGTGGCCAACCTCAAGGCGGCGCTCGCGGCCGTGAACCGCCGCGACGCGTTCATGAGCGCGGCCTCGCCCGGCGTGGTCTCGCTGTTTTTCCGCAACGATCACTACAAGGATCAGGAAACCTACCTGTTCGCGATCGCCGAGGCGATGCGCCACGAATACGAGACCGTCGCCAAGGCCGGCATCGTGCTGCAGATCGACTGCCCCGATCTCGCCATGGGGCGCCACATCCAATACGCGGATCTCAGCATCGACGAATTCCGCAAGCGCGCCCGCATGCACGTCGAGGCGCTCAATCATGCGCTTGCCAATATCCCGCCGGAGCAGCTGCGCATGCATCTGTGCTGGGGCAATTACGAAGGTCCGCACCACTGCGACGTGCCGCTTGCCGACATCGTCGATATCGTGTTCGCGGCGCGGCCGGGCGCGATCTCGTTCGAGGCAGCGAACCCGCGGCACGGCCACGAGTGGGCGCTGTTCGAGCGCGTGAAGCTGCCCGACGGCAAGCTGCTGATTCCGGGCGTGATCGAATCGAAATCGAACTTCATTGAGCATCCGGAGCTGATCGCGCAGCGGATCGCGCGCTACGCCAGGCTCGTTGGCCGCGAGAACGTCATCGCCGGCAGCGACTGCGGCTACGGCACCTGGGTCGGACAGGCCGCGGTCGATCCCGACGTGGTCTGGGCAAAGATGGCCGCGATGGCGGAAGGCGCGCGCATCGCCTCACGGGAGTTTTGGAGGTAGCGAACGATCACCGCGGCTCGATGCTGTCACGGACGGACCGGAAGCGCGCGTAGGCCTTGGTCCAGCCATCGGTTGGCGCGACGCCGATGTGATGCATGTAGGCGCCGCCGCCGAACCGCAGCCACTGCACGATGGTGATGTCGGTGCCGGTCGGGTCCTTGCCGTTGGCGAGGATCTGATGGCCCTGTTGTCCCCCGATCCGCAGCGCCTCGGACGTGGTGATGCGCACGTCCTTGACATTGGGAATGGTTCCGAACAGCTCGCGCGCGAAGGTCTCGCGCTCGCCCGCCTGCGCCGGTCCGCCGGGCGCGACGGCGACGATCAAGTGCGCCTCGACCTTCGACTCCGTCGCATTCGGCTTGGCATCTGTGAGCATGACCGCACGCCCCGCGAGGAGGCCGCCGACTCGGAAGCCGGCAAGCTCGCCGACGCGGAATGGCAGCAGGCTGAGCTGCTCCTCGACCGGCACCTCCGCCCGCACCGCGACGCTGGTGAGCGCGGCGCGAACGGCGTCGTCCGGATAGGCCTCCTTCGCCGCATCCGGAATCTGAGCGGTGATGATCGCGGTGAGCTCGGAGGTCGATGCCACCAGGATCCACTTGCGCAGCTTGATGCCTTCCGCCTCCTGCCGCCCGATGACGAGGAGCGCATTGCCGGTCGGCAGCGTCAGGGCCTCGCGGTTCTCGAACGTCACGCCCTGTTTCTTGAGCGCCTCGGGCGTGCTCGCCTTCTCGATTTCCGCGTAGGCTTCGGCCGGCGCCGCGACGATCACGATGGCGACGTTGTGCTCGCGGTCCTCGAAGCCGAAGAAGCTCTTGCTCACCACCACGCCAGGCGGCGGCGCGATCCCAACGCGCGACCCGGGCGGGAACACGACGTCGGCTGCTTGCGCAGACGCAAGCAGCAGAGGCATCAGGAACGGAACAAGCCAACGGACTCGGGCCATGATGATCTCTATGATTTGCTAGCGAGCAGTGACAGGGCGCCCGCAATGCGGCAAGCGCAAGGCGCTGGTATCACGCAAGAATGATGGGCATCGTCCATCGATACGCGTTAGGAGCTGGTCGGTCAGCCATCGGAGGACGGCAATGTGGTCCCACGGTAACTTCTATTGGAATGAGCTGATGACGCGCGACGCCGAGAAGGCGAAGAAATTCTACGCCGATACCATCGGGTGGACGTTCGAAGCGATGCCGATGCCGGACGGTACCTACTGGGTGGCCAAGATGGCCGACAAACCGGTCGGCGGTATTTTCCCGCTCAGCAGCCCGCAGTTTGACGGCGTGCCCGAGCAATGGATGTCCTATCTGGCAGTCGATGACGTCGACGCGCGCGTCAAGAAGGCGACGGCGGCAGGCGCGAAGGCGATGCGGCCGCCGTTCGACGTCCCGGGCGTCGGCCGGATCGCGATGCTCCGCGAGCCCGGCGGTGCCGGGATCGGCTGGATCACGCCGGTGAACCGCTGAGCGTCACGCCGGCCGCGTGACCCGCCGCAGGGTGAGATTGATGCGGCCGCCTTGCGGCAGCAGCGTCGACGTGCCCGGCATGATCCGATCCACGCCATGGAAGGCAAGCCGCGCCTGGCCGCCGAGCACCACGGCATCGCCCGAGGCGAGGCGTAGCGATGCGGTCGGGTCATTGCGCTTGGTCCCGCCGATCCGGAACAGGCAGGCGTCGCCGAGCGACAGCGACACCACCGGTGCCGCGAAATCGTCCTCGTCGCGATCCTGGTGCAAGCCCATCCGCGCGGCTGGGTCATAGACGTTGACCAGGCACGCCTCCGGCGGGTGGGGGTAATCGGCGAGCTCGTCCCAGGTCTTGAGGATGATCTGCGGAATCGGCGGCCAGGGCTCGCCGGTTTCGGGATGGGTCGGCTGGTAGCGGTAGCCGCGCTCGTCGGTGACCCAGCCGAGCGGCCCGCAATTGGTCATGCGCACCGACATCGGCTTGCCGCTCCTGGGCATGCGCGGGGTATAGGCCGGCGCGCGGGCGAATACCTCCTGCAGCGCCGCGAGCAGGGCTTCCTGGGCGGGCCGGTCGAGGTAGCCGGGGATCAATCGAAAGCCGGCGCGGGGGCGTGAGGCGGTCATCGCCTCTCGTTATCGGCCGGTCCAGGGTCACGCAACGCCAGGCCAACGCGCCGTCAACCATGCGGCTCGCGAAACCGTGAATGCATGTCTTGCGAGGCTTGTGGGCCCGCCTATATGAAACCCTGACGCCGCCGGGGCGGCGTTTAACGTGTAATTTCAGGGGGTCGGGCGAGGGTCCGACTGTTACGCGAGATCCTCCGTCCGGGTGCCTGATGGGCCCGGCCGACCTGCCGAAGAGAGAGGAAGAACCATGGCCAAAGTCATCGGCATCGACCTCGGCACCACGAATTCGTGCGTTGCCGTGATGGAAGGCAAAACCGCGAAAGTGATCGAAAATGCGGAGGGCATGCGCACCACGCCCTCGATTGTCGCCTTCACCGATGACGGCGAGCGGCTCACCGGCCAGCCCGCCAAGCGCCAGGCGGTCACCAATCCGGAGAAGACCGTGTTCGCGGTCAAGCGCCTGATCGGCCGGCGCTACGACGACCCGATGGTCGAGAAGGACAAGAAGCTCGTCCCCTACAAGATCGTGCGCGCCTCCAACGGCGACGCCTGGGTGGAGATCGACGGCAAGACCTATTCGCCGTCGCAGATTTCCGCGTTCATCCTGATGAAGATGAAGGAGACAGCGGAAAGCTATCTCGGGCAGAAGGTCGAGCAGGCGGTCATCACCGTTCCGGCCTATTTCAACGACGCGCAGCGCCAGGCCACCAAGGACGCCGGCAAGATCGCCGGCCTCGACGTGCTGCGCATCATCAACGAGCCGACGGCGGCTGCGCTCTCCTACGGCCTCGACAAGCAGAAGACCGGCACCATCGCGGTCTATGACCTCGGCGGCGGTACCTTCGATATTTCGATTCTCGAAATCGGCGACGGGGTGTTCGAGGTGAAGTCGACCAACGGCGACACCTTCCTCGGCGGCGAGGATTTCGACATGCGCCTCGTCAACTATCTCGCCGATGAATTCCAGAAGGAGCAGGGCATCGATCTGCGCCGCGACAAGCTCGCGTTGCAGCGGCTCAAGGAATCCGCCGAGAAGGCGAAGATCGAGCTATCCTCGACCACGCAGACCGAGATCAACCTGCCGTTCATCACGGCTGACGCATCGGGTCCGAAGCACCTGACCATGAAGCTCACCCGCGCCAAGTTCGAGGCCTTGGTCGACGACTTGGTGCAGAAGACGATCGAGCCGTGCCGCCAGGCGCTCAAGGACGCCGGCATTTCGGCGGGCGAGATCAACGAAGTCGTCCTGGTCGGCGGCATGACCCGCATGCCGAAGGTGCAGGAGGTCGTGAAGCAGCTGTTCGGCAAGGAGCCGCACAAGGGCGTCAACCCGGACGAGGTGGTCGCCGTCGGCGCCGCCATCCAGGCTGGCGTGCTGCAGGGCGACGTCAAGGACGTGCTGCTGCTCGACGTGACGCCGCTATCGCTCGGCATCGAGACGCTGGGCGGCGTATTCACCCGCATCATCGATCGCAACACCACGATTCCGACCAAGAAGAGCAATGTGTTCTCGACTGCCGAGGACAACCAGAATGCGGTGACGATCCGCGTGTTCCAGGGCGAGCGCGAGATGGCGGCCGACAACAAGCTGCTCGGCCAGTTCGATCTCATCGGCATTCCGCCGGCGCCGCGCGGCGTGCCGCAGATCGAGGTCACCTTCGACATCGACGCCAACGGCATCGTCAACGTCCACGCCAAGGACAAGGCCACCGGCAAGGAGCAGCAGATCCGCATCCAGGCTTCCGGCGGCCTGTCCGAAGCCGACATCGAGAAGATGGTCAAGGATGCCGAAGCGCACGCCGAGGAAGACAAAAAGCGCAAGGCGCAGGTCGAGGCCAAGAACCACGCCGAAGGCCTTATCCACGCGACTGAGAAGGCGCTGGCGGAGCACGGCTCGAAAGTCAGCGAGACCGAGCGGCGCGGCATCGAGAACGCCATGGCCGACCTCAAGGAGGCGCTCAAAGGCGATGACGCCGCCGCGATCTCGGCCAAGACCAATGCGCTGGCGCAGGCCTCCATGAAGCTCGGCGAGGCCATGTACAAGCAGGCGCAGGAAGGCGCCGCCGCCGGCGCCGGTGCCGAAGGCGCCTCCGGCGGGGACGGCGCAGCTGGCAAGAAGGAGGACGTCGTCGATGCGGAGTTCACCGAGGTCGACGACGACAAGAAAAACAAGAAATCGGCCTGATGAAGCGGCGGCCGTCGCATGTCCGCCAGCCATTGCATAGAGTCGCCCCCGGGATTCGTCCTGGGGGCTGCACGCTTGGATGACGGGATCGCTGCGGCGGTCGCAGTGCGAAGCATTTGAGGGGATGCTGGCGCATGGCAACGGCAAAGCGCTGCTACTACGAAATTCTGGAAGTCGAACGCGTTGCCAGCGATGGTGACTTGAAGTCCGCCTTCCGCAAGCTGGCGATGAAATGGCATCCCGACCGCAATCCCGGCAACAAGGATTGCGAGCACCGTTTCAAGGAAATCAACGAGGCCTACGAGGTTCTCAAGGACCCGGACAAGCGGGCGGCCTACGACCGTTTCGGCCACGCCGCCTTCGAACACGGTATGGGCGGTGGGGGTGCCGGCTTCGGCTCCGATTTCGGGTCGGCATTTGCCGATCTGTTCGAAGGCATCTTCGGCATGGGCAGCGGTCGCGGCCGCGGCTCCGGCCGCGAACGCGGCGCCGACCTGCGCTACAACATGGAGATCGGGCTCGAGGAGGCGTTCACCGGCAAGACCGCGCAGGTGCGCATCCCGACCTCGGTGTCCTGCGAGGTCTGCTCCGGCACCGGCGCCAAGGCCGGCACCCGGCCGAAGGCCTGCCCGCATTGCAGCGGCTCCGGCCGCATCCGTCATGCGCAAGGCTTCTTCACGCTCGAGCGCACTTGCCCGGCGTGCCAGGGTCGCGGCCAAGTGATCGAGAACCCCTGCCCGAACTGCTCCGGCGCCGGCCGCGTCACCCGCGAGCGCACGCTATCGGTCAATATCCCGGCCGGGGTCGAGGACGGCACGCGCATCCGGCTCGCCGGCGAAGGCGAGGCCGGCGTTCGCGGCGGTCCGGCCGGCGACCTCTACATTTTCCTGTCGCTTGCCTCGCATCCATTCTTCCAGCGTGACGGCGCCGACCTGCATTGCCGGGTGCCGATCGCCATGGTGGCGGCGACGCTCGGCGGCGAGTTCGAAGTGCCGACCATCGATGGCGGCAAGACGCGCGTGAAGGTGCCGGAAGGCACCCAGTCCGGACGGCGCTTCCGCCTGCAGGGTAAAGGCATGCCGATCCTGCGCGCGCGCCAGGTCGGCGACATGTATGTGCAGGTCATGGTCGAAACGCCGCAGAAGCTCACGAAAAAGCAGCGCGAATTGCTGCAGGAGTTCGAACGGCTGTCGTCGAAGGACACCCACCCCGAATCCGCTGGATTCTTCGGCAAAGTCAAAGAGTTTCTCGGCGGCCGAGCGGGGTCCGCGTGAGCCAATGGGCTTGACCCCTCCCGCCGCCGGCCTTACCCGTGTATAGTCCCGAAACGGCAATCATTCCGTAGCGTTAATCCTCGATGCCGCTGCAAGCCTTCCAGCTCCTCGAAAAGAAGATCGAAAGACAGATTCGTCTTTTCGAACTCAGGAAAGGCGCTTTCGGGCGCCGGATCGAGCGGCGGATTCGCGCCTTCGAACAGAAGAACGGCGTGCGCCTCGATGACGAGGTGCACTTCTTCCGTTCCTGGATCGAAAAACCGCTCGCGATCGGGGCGGTCACGCCGTCGGGAAAGGCGCTCGCGCGCACCATGGCCGCCTATGTCGATCCGGACGTCGCGGGACCGATCATCGAACTCGGCCCCGGCACCGGACCGGTGACCGATGCGCTGATCGCGCGCGGCGTCGATCCGTCGCGTCTCGTGCTGGTGGAATTCAACCCGACGTTCTGCCGCATCCTGCGCAAGCGCTATCCAACTGCCACGGTCGTGCAGGGCGACGCCTACGGCCTGCGGCGCCTGCTCACGGCCGTGCTGAGCCAGCCGGCCGCGGCGGTGGTCTCCGGGCTGCCGCTCTTCACCAAGCCGCTCAAGACGCGGCTGCGGCTCCTTTACGAGGCTTTCGCGCTGATGTCGCCCGGTGGGGCCTTCATCCAGTTCACCTATGCCGCGGTCTCGCCGATCCCGAAGTCGCTCGACCGCGTGAAAGCACAAGCCTCCGAGCGCATCTGGACGAACATTCCGCCGGCGCGCGTGTGGATCTATCGCAAGCATTGACGGTAAAGGACCGACGACAGCGGACAGGCGGGCGTCTATCCTGCCGGCCGCTGTCCCTGTTCCGCGCTCTGGGAATCCCCGATGTCTCCCCCGAAGATCCTGGTCATTCCGGGCTCGCTGCGCAGCGGCTCGCATAATGGACGGCTGGCCGCGCTCGCGACCAAGGAGCTGACCCTTGCCGAGGCCGACGTCACGCGCATCTCGCTCGCCGATTATCCGCTGCCGATCTACGACGCCGATCTTGCGGCGCAGTCGGGCCCGCCGGCGAATGCGATCAGGCTCAAGCAGCTGTTGGGGGCGCATCGCGGCATATTCATCGCGAGCCCCGAATACAACGCCTCGATCACGCCGCTGATCAAGAATACGATCGACTGGATTTCGGTGGTGCGCGACCCGGGCGAGGCGCAGCTCGCCATCTTTCAGAACCGGGTGTTCGCGCTCGGCGGCGCGTCGCCGGGCCGCTCCGGCGCGATGCAATCGCTGCTGACCTTGCGCCAGGTGCTGGCGGTCGGCTGCCGCGCGCTGGTGATCCCGGAACAGGTTACGGTGCCGAATGCCGAGCAGGCGTTCGACGAGATGGACGAGCTCAAGGACGCGCGCGCCGCCGCCCAGCTCAAGACCGTGGTGCGCAAGCTGCTCGAATACGTGGCGATGTTCCGATGACGGGAGGTAAGCCGCATGCTTGAACCGCGCGAACGCCTGATCGTCGCGCTCGACGTGTCGTCCATCGCCGAGGCGGAGGCGATGGTGGCGCAGCTCGGCCCGTCGGTCGTCTTCTACAAGATCGGCTACCAGCTCGGCTTCGCCGGCGGCCTCGACTTCGCGCAGGCGCTCGCCGGGACCGGCAAGCGCGTCTTCCTCGACATGAAGCTGCACGACATCGGCAACACGGTCGCGCGCGGCGTCGAAAGCATCGCGCGCATGGGTGTGACGTTTCTCACCGTGCACGCCTATCCGCAGACCATGCATGCGGCGGTGGAGGCGCGCGGCAACTCGAAGCTGCGCATTCTCGCAGTCACCGTGCTCACCTCCTATGACGACGCCGACCTCGCCGCCGCCGGTTACGATTTCACCGTGCCGGAGCTGGTTGCCGAACGGGCGGCGCAGGCGCGCGATATCGGCGTCGACGGTATCGTGGCGTCGCCGGAGGAGGCCGCGAAGCTGCGCCCGGTCATCGGCCCGGGCATGATCCTGGTGACGCCGGGCATCCGGCCGGCCGGCGCCGAGCGCGACGATCAGAAGCGCATCATGACGCCTGCGGCCGCGATCAAGTCCGGCGCCGACTATCTTGTGGTCGGTCGTCCAAACGTTGCCGCCGGCGGTCCGAAGGCTGCTGCCGAGGCCAGCGTCGCCGAGATCGCGCAAGCTGCCGGCAATTGAGCGCGCCTTCCCTTGCGGGCGGTCCCTCGTTATACCCGGCCCCAATCGGAGACTGATCCATGGCCGACATGCGGCTGATCGTGGCGGGCGCCGGCGGGCGCATGGGGCGTACGCTCATCCATGCCATTGCCGCCACCGACGGCGTCACGCTTGCGGGCGCGGTGGAGGCCGGCGATTCCGCTGTGATCGGGCGCGACGCCGGCGAGCTCGCCGGCCTCGGCAAGAATGGCGTCACGGTCGCCGCCGGGATCGAGCCGCTGCTCGAGCGGGCCGATGGGCTCGTCGATTTCACCGTTCCGGCCGCGACCCGCGTGTTTGCCGAGCTCATCGCCCGCAAGGGTCTCGTCCACGTCATCGGCACCACCGGCTTGTCGAAGGAAGACGAGGCATTGGTGGCGACCGCCGCGAGGCGCGCCATCGTGGTGAAGTCGGGCAACATGAGCCTCGGCGTCAATCTGCTGGCCGCCCTGGTCAAGCGCGCCGCCAGGACGCTCGACGAGAATTTCGACATCGAGATTCTCGAAATGCACCACAACAAGAAAGTCGATGCGCCGTCGGGGACCGCGCTGATGCTCGGCCGCGCGGCTGCCGAAGGCCGCGGCGTCGATCTCGCCCAGCGCTCGGTGAAGGGGCGCGACGGCCACACCGGCGCGCGCTGCGCCGGCGACATCGGCTTTGCCGCGCTGCGCGGCGGCACCGTGGTCGGCGACCACAGCGTGATCTTCGCCGGCACTGCCGAACGCATCGAGCTGAGCCACAAGGCGGAGGACCGCATGATCTTCGCGCGCGGCGCGCTCAGGGCGGCGTTGTGGGCGTGCGGGCAGAAGCCCGGCCTCTATTCGATGGCCGACGTGCTCGGGCTCAAGGATTTCTGACGGCAGCCGCAACCCGGCGCATCAGCGAGGTGCCGGTCATCTGCGCCGGCTTCGGCAGCTCCATCAGCTCCAGCAAGGTCGGCGCGATATCGGCCAGCCGGCCCTCCGCAATCGAAATGTCGCCGCCGCCCAACAGCACGACAGGAACCGGGTTGGTCGTGTGCGCTGTGTGCGGGCCGCCGGTCTGCGGATCGCGCATCATTTCGCAATTGCCGTGATCGGCGGTGACCAGCAAGGCGCCGCCGGCCTTGCAGATCGCGGCTGCGATGCGGCCGAGACCGGCATCGACCGTCTCCACGGCCTTGATCGCCGCCGGCAGGCTCCCGGTGTGGCCGACCATGTCCGGGTTGGCGTAGTTGAGCACGATCAGGTCGTATTTCCCGGACTCGATCGCACCCACCGCCTTGTCGGTCAGTTCCGGCGCCGACATTTCCGGCTGCAGGTCGTAAGTCGCGACCTTGGGCGAGGGCACCATGATGCGGTCCTCGCCGGGATATTGCGATTCCTCGCCGCCGTTGAGGAAATAGGTGACGTGCGGATATTTCTCGGTCTCCGCCATGCGCAATTGGGTGCGCCCGGCAGCGGCCACCACCGCTCCGAGGATGTTCGGCAGCGACTGCGACGGGAAGATCGTCTGCATCAGCGTGTCGAGCGTGTCGCTGTACTGCGTCATGCCCACCGCGGCGGCGATCCGCACGGTACGGCGTCGCGGAAATCCGGCGAATGCCGGATCGAGCAGCGCGCCCAGAATCTCGCGCACGCGATCGGCGCGGAAGTTGAAGCAGAGAATGCCGTCACCATCCTTCATGCCGCGGTAGTCGCCGATCACCGCCGGCACCACGAACTCGTCGCTGATGTCTTTCGCATAGGCGTCGGCGATGACGGCGCCGGCATCGGCAAAGCGCGGTCCTTCGCCGTCCGCGACGGCGTTGTAAGCCTTCACCACGCGCTCCCAGCGCTTGTCGCGGTCCATGGCGTAGTAGCGTCCGCACACCGTCGCGATCGGAACCGAGCGCGGCAGGGCCGCGCTCAGCTCCGCGATGTAGTCGCCTGCCGAGCGTGGCGGCGTGTCGCGGCCGTCGGTGAAGGCATGCACGACCGTCCGTACGCGGGCAGCCGCGAGGATCTTTGCCAGCGCGGCGGCGTGGTCCTGGTGCGAATGCACGCCTCCGGGTGAAACGAGGCCCATGAGATGGCAGGTACCGCCGGTCTGTTTGAGCCGCCCGATCAGGCCGCGCAGCGTCGGCGATTGTTCGACCTCGCCGTTGGCGAGCGCGTCGCCAATGCGCGGAAGGTCCTGCACCACCACGCGCCCGGCGCCGATATTGAGGTGCCCGACTTCGGAGTTGCCCATCTGCCCTTGCGGCAGCCCGACGTCGCGGCCGGACGTGTGCAGCAGCGCATGCGGGCAGGTCGCCCACAGTTCGTCGAACACGGGCGTGCGCGCCTGGCGCACGGCGTTGTCGGCAGGGTCATCCCGCCAGCCCCAGCCGTCGAGCACTACCAGCATCACCGGGCGACGCTTCTGCATCATCACGTCCCTGGATCGTCATAGGTCCGCGGCGGCGATCGTGACACCGCCGCCGAAAATGGATCGTAATGAGGGTCTTGTGCGCGATTGGGACCGCATCGTCAATCAGCGGTGCGGCCCCGAAAGGGCGCGTGCGATGTCGCTCAGGCGGCTCGCCCCGCCTCCCAGCCCAGCATCGCCCGCTTGCGGGTAAGGCCCCAGTGATAGCCGGTGAGATTGCCGCTCTTGCCGATCACGCGATGGCAGGGCACCACGAAGCACACCGGGTTGCGCCCGACTGCGGCGCCGACCGCGCGCGCGGCCGCCGGCGTACAGACTTTCGCGGCGACGTCGGAATAGGTGGTGAGGCGGCCCATCGGCACCTTCATCAGCGTTTCCCACACCCGCACCTCGAAGTCGGTGCCGATGAGGACGACGCGCAGCGGCCGGTCGGCGCGCCAGAGCGCGGGATCGAAGACCCGCTGCGCAAGCGGCGCGGTGCCGGCGGCGTCCCCGACATAGGCCGCCTTCGGCCAGCGGCGGCGCATGTCGGCAAGCGTCGCCTTCTCCTTGTCGGCGTCCGCGAAAGCGAGGCCCGCGAGCCCGCGCTCGGTTGCCATCACCAGCGCGCTTCCGAACGGCGAGGGATGGAATCCGTAGCGGATGGTGAGCCCTTCGCCGCCCGCCTTCCATTCGCCCGGCGACATCGCCTCGTGCGTGACGAACAGGTCGTGCAGCCGCCCCGGTCCCGACAGCCCGACTTCGAAGGTGGCGTCGAGCACGCTCGCCGATTGGCGCAGCAGCGTGCGCGCGTGGTCGAGCGTGAGCGCCTGCAGGAATGCCTTCGGCGTGATGCCGGCCCAGCGCCGGAACAGGTGATGCAGCTCGGTCGGGGTTACGCCGGCCGCCTCGGCAATGGCTTCGATCTCGGGCTGGGCGCGCCAGTTCTCGCGGATATGGGCAATGGCGCGGCGCACGATGTCGTAATCGGCCGCCGCGTGGGCAAGCGGCGCAAGGTCCGGAACGCGATCGGGTGAGAGCATGGATGCCTCCATCATTTGCTCTCCATCTAGGCCGCGGGCGCCCGCGTACCCACCCGATTCCTGCCTGAAAGGACTAGTCAAAAACCGTCCTGGTCGGCCCCCGGCGCGCCTCGGCAAGCGCCGCCGAAAGCGCCTGCGCAAAGCTCTTCTTCTCCTGCGGACCGAGGAACCCGGCAATCGCAAGCTGCTGGCCCCGGGAGGTCAGGAACAGCCGCTCGATGCCGAATTCCTCGTGCTCGTGCCGGTGCAGGCGGACCCAGAGCGGATTGAGCGTCCATTCCGACACCCGGCCGTGGTGGCTCACCTTGCGCACGGTCAGTTCGGACGGCGTCACCGTGACCTGTTCGTAGGCGCGGGCGGAACGGTAGTTCAGGCGAAACGCCCAGTACACCAGCAGTACGTCGAGCCCGAAAAATCCGAACACCGGCCAGGCTCCCGCCATCAGGAACACCATGCCGGTGGTGAAACTGGCGCCACCCAGCACGATCATGAAAACGAGGAATCCGGTGGGGCTGAGCGAGCGGTGCGGCGTCAGCACGGCCGAAAAGATCGTGGGATCGGGATGCGAGTCGTTGTCGAGGCTCATGGGGCTCAATATAGGGAAGCCATGGCGCGGAAGACACCTCGAAAAAGCGTACGGCAAAGCCTGAAGAAAGCGCGCGCGGGCAGGGCGGCCGGCGTCAAGGGGCCGAAGACCCGGGCGGCTGCCGATGCCAAGGCCGATGCCGGCGCGCTGCCGCAATGGAGTGCCGCCGAAGTCGAAGAGGCGTTCCGGCGCTTCCATGCCGCCGATCCCGAGCCCGAGGGCGAGCTGGAGCACGTCGACCCCTACACGCTCCTGGTCGCGGTGGTGCTCTCGGCGCAGGCGACCGACGCCGGCGTGAACAAGGCGACGCCCGCGCTGTTCGCCGCCGCCGATACGCCGGAGAAAATGGTCAAGCTCGGCGAGGCGAAGGTGCGCAATTTCATCAAGACCATCGGCCTCTACCGCATGAAGGCGAAGAACATCATCGGGCTATCGAAGAAGCTGATCGCCGAGCATGGCGGCAAGGTGCCGCCGTCGCGCGAGGCGCTGTAAGCACTGCCCGGCGTCGGCCGCAAGACCGCCAATGTTGTGCTCAATATTGCCTTCGGGGAGTCGACGATCGCGGTCGACACCCACATTTTCCGCGTCGGCAACCGCACCGGGCTTGCCACCGGCAAGACGCCGTTCGACGTGGAGACCAAGCTGATGGAGGTCGTGCCGGACAAGTACAAGCGGCATGCGCATCACTGGCTCATCCTGCACGGGCGCTACGTCTGCATCGCGCGCCGGCCGCTATGCGAGAAGTGCATCATCGCCGACCTCTGCAAGTGGCCGGGGAAAACGGTCTTGCGGGCCCCCGCGTAAGGCCGGCTCGGCGCTGGCCGTCCGATCGCGTCTCGATTACCATCGGCCGGGGGTAAGGGAGGGGAAGCCGCCATCATGCGTCTGCGCACCATTCTGGTCGCCGTTGCGATCGTGCTTATGTCGTTCGCGGGAGCCACCTTGGCGATGCAGGTCCTGTGGCCCGGGCCGCAGGGCGACCGCAAGCCGGCGCTCGTGGAGGTGCCGCCGCTGCCGCCGGTCACCCGCACTTCCGTCATTGTCGCGCCCGCGGCCGTCGCGCTCACCGCCATTCGCGACGCCATGGAGGTACAGGCGCCGCGCAATTTCACCGGCAAGCGCGACAACCCGATCTCGCAGCTCCTGTCGAACGCGGACATCGGATGGACGGTGACGCGCAGCCCCCTGAGCGTGGCCGGCCGGCCCGAGGCGCTCGCGGTCTCCACGGTTCTTTCGGGCACGCTGCGCGCCACGGGGCAGATCGCGACGCAGGCCGCGAGCGGCCTCGGCGGCGCGATCGGCGGCCTGCTCGGTCAGGACATCGGGAAAGGCGTCCAAAACCTCGCCGGACGCACGATCGACCAACGTACCGACGTGCGCGGCAACGTCACCGTCACCTCGCGTCCGGCCCTCACCGCGGGATGGCGGCTCGAGCCCAACCTCGCGACGCAGGTATCGATCGCCGACGCCGCCATGTCGCTTGCCGGCATCAAGCTCAGCGTCTCCAACGAGATAAAGCCCTTGCTCGAGCGTTCGGTCAACGAGCAGGTCACCGCCTTGCAAGCGCGGTTGCGGAGCGACCCGTTCATCGAAGTGGCGGCGCGGCGCGAATGGGCCAAGCTGTGCCGTTCGATCTCGCTGGGCGCCGCCGGTGCCGGCATGCCGAACCTCTGGCTCGAGCTGCGGCCGATACGCGCCTTCGCAGCGCAGCCCCGCATCGATGCGGCCGCGGTGATTCTGACGGTCGGCGTGGAGGCCGAGACGCGGATCGTGCCGGCCGAAACCAAGCCCACTTGTCCGTTCCCGGCCACACTGGAGCTGGTCCCGCAGACCGATCAGGGGCGCGTCCAGATCGGCGTGCCGATCGACGTGCCGTTCACCGAGGTCAACCGGCTGCTGGAAGCGCAGCTCAAGGGCAAGACGTTTCCCGAGGACAAGAGCGGCCCCTACGAAGCCACGATCCAACGGGCGAGTCTGGCGGCCTCCGGCGATCGGTTGCTGATCTCGCTGCGGGTGAAGGCGAAGGAGAGGCGGAGCTGGTTTGGTTTCGGCGCCGACGCCAATGTGCATGTGTGGGGGCGGCCGGTGCTCGACCGCGAGCGCCAAGTGCTGCGCCTCACCGACATCGCGCTCGACGTCGAATCGGAAGCGGCCTTCGGGCTCCTCGGAGCGGCCGCACGCGCCGCGCTGCCGTATCTCGAATCCGCGCTTGCCGAAAATGCGGTGATCGACCTCAAGCCGTTTGCGGCCAATGCACGCAAGAGCATCGAGGCGGCGCTCGCCGATTTCCGCATGGCGGCGGACGGCGTGCGAGTCGACGCGGCGATCACCGATCTGCGCCTGGTCGGAATCGCCTTCGATGCCAAGACGCTGCGCGTGATCACAGAGGCGGATGGCACCGTGAAAGTCGCGGTGGCAAGCTTGCCGGCGCAGTAGCGCGCCGGCCAGAAGCGTCGATCGCCTGAAGTCAGTTAGCGTTGGCGGCGATCTTCCACTTGTCGTTCCACGCGCCGTGCTCTTTCAGGAATCTGGCAAGGCCGGGATGCACGACCATGTCCGGGTTGGCATTGATGCCGCCTACCTGCATGCCGATGAAGTCCTTCGCCATCGGCTTGAAGCCCGGGTTGATGTTCGCGAGGTTGTCCTTCTCCTTGTAGAGCGCGCTCAGGAGCTTGTAGATCACGTCCTCCGGCAGATCGAGCCGCGCGTTGTAGCCGAACAGGATCGGCACGGCTTCGAGCATGCTGGCGCCGACGTCGTTGGTAAACGCCAGTTTCGGATCGACAGTAGCGATCGCGAGCCCCGCCGCCTTGATCTTGGCGACCTCGTCCGGACAGGGATTGACGATCTTGATGTCGAGACGGTTCTCGGTGTCTCGCCAGTAGGCCGGCAGCGAGCTGCCGGCGGTGGTGTAGATGGCGGAGCCGACGATGGTGCCGGTCTGCAGCGAGCGGGCGTTCGAGTCGAGGCCGATCTGCACGTGCTTGAGCTTGTATCCCAGCACGTTGAACGTGCGTTGCCAGTTCAGCCAGTTCATGAAGCCGGCATTGGTATAGAACACCGGCTGATCGCTGAAATCGCGCCAGCACTTGAACCTGCCTGCGTTCGGGGCCAGCGTCGCCAGCATCGACTCCATCGGATAGGCGTACCAGGTATGTGCGATCTGCTTGCGGGGCTTGTAATTGTTGAAGCCGCCGGTGCGCTGCTCGAATTGGGTCATGCCGATGTCGGCCGTGTAGGCGATCTCGCCGTAGCCGTCCATGACCGCCCGCATGGCGATGGTCGTGGACGGATAGGGATCCACCGACACCTTGTATTCGCCGCCGAACGTGCTCTCCACGAGCTTCGTTATCGAGGTCGCCACCGCATAGCCGTAGGAGCCGACCGGTGGAGTCATCCAGCGCAGCAATTTGGGCTGCTGCGCGGCGGCGGGCTGCACGGCGGACAAGAACACACCGGCGAGCGTGGCGGCAAAAATGGTCGAGCCGTGTCGCGGTTCAAATATCGACATGGATTTTCCCCGGCTGATGGCCGACTCAGCATAGCTTGCTACGACGCCCTCGGATAGCGGCAGAATCCTTGCGTGCCGACGATTCGACTAAAAAGTGCGTTCGAGCAATTCCGCGCGCGGGCCGCTCGACAGCCGTTGATGCATGTGCACCATGAATGCCATCGCAAACAGCGGCGTGGCGAGATTGACGATCGGAATCGAAACGAAGGCGGCGATCGCCATGCCCGCGAGGAATACCGTACTCTGATGCGCCTTGCGCATCGCCTTCGCCTCGGCCGGTGGACGATAGCGCATTGCGGCCAGCAGAAAATATTCGCGTCCAAGCAGGAACGCCGCCGCCAGAAAGAAGATCACCAAACCGAAGCCGGCGAACAGCAGGAACGGCATGGCGACCAGATAAACCACCATCGCCAGGAGCGCGGTCTTTATGCCTTCGAACACGGCCCGCGGAAGCGGCAGCGGCCGCCCGATCGGCTCGGCGGGATAGTGACGCCGCTCGACCTCCTCGGCGATCTCGTCGACAAAGAAGCTTCCAATCAGCGCCGTCACCGCCGGCATCAGGAACACCGATCCGGTGATGACGCCGAGGCCGGCAGCAATCGAAAGCACCCAGACTATGATCCTCGCCGGAATCTGGGTGGTCACGCCCAAAGCGCCGGTGGCCCAGTCCTGCGCGATCGTCACCAGCCATACCAGCAGGCTATTGAGGCCGATCGCTGCGAGCACGATCAGGACCAAGGCAAGGCCGATCGACTTGAGCAGCACCATGCGGAACGGCCGCGAGAACATCTGGGCGAGCGCTTTGCTGGCCGCGTTGAGTATGCACCTCTCCGGACAGCATCAAGCCGCCATCGCCGGGTGGGCGGGTATTAGCACACCCAAAAACGGGTATCGGGGCAGGAACGGGCGAACGAGACCGCCAGCTGGGGCGGCCGCTACTCGCCCTTGTCGTCCTTGGGGGGCTCTTGCTGGTGCTGCTGCTGTTGTTGTTGTTCCTGCTGCTGCGCCTGCGGGGCAGGATGACTTGCGGTAACGGGATCATCCGCAACGGCGTCAGCCAGGATCATGTACTCGTTGGCAAACTTCGCGAATCGGGCGGCGGCGATCTTGTCGCTTGCGACCGCGGCCATATTGGAGAGGAGCTTGGCTTGCTGGAGGTAGTACTCGCGACTCGGCATTGCCCCCTGCCTTGACCAGCAGTGTTCCCGTACGCGCGACTAACACCATTGCTCCGGGATCGTTCCTGTGTCGGGTTTGCGACATTCACGAGCGGCGTGCGCTCCCTCTCCCCGATCGAGGGGAGAGGGCCGGGGTGATGGCGTCCGACGCGCAGACCTGTGGAGGCACGCTCACCCGTGCACAAACGCCGGTTGCGAACGAAACGCTATGCCGCCTGGCGGCGCGCCGGCATTGCGTCGAGCTGCGGCGCCAGCGTGATCTGCGCGCTCTCGATCGCGGCCGGCTGATCGGCCCATTGCATGTGCTTGTAGTTGAAGCCGCGCTCGAGCGTCGGCTTGACCACCATGAAATAGGGCGAGATGTCGAAGTCTCGCGGCGCGTAAAGCGAGGAATGGCGGATCTCGGCGATCTCCCGCCGCGCCGACTGACTCTCGACGCGCGTGATCTTCGGCAGGATCGGATAGCGCACCGCCTCGAACGCCTGCGCGATCAGCGACGAGCAGATGATGCGGCTCGGATCGCCCGAGCCCATCGCGATCAGCCGGCGGCGCCAGCGCTGCGGCACCGGCAGGGGCAGGAGGTAGCGCATCAAGTCGGTGATGTTCTTGAGATCGTAGTCGAGGCCGATCCGTTCGACGGCATAGCGGCACACGGTCACGCAATCCGCCTCGCTCAAGCCGACCGGCCGGCAGATCCGGGTGTGGAAGTGGTGGTATTTCGACAGCGGCGCGGAGACCACGCCTTCGTCGAGATTGGCTTCGATCAGCACATGGCGCTCGCCGGTCGACATGGCAGCGCCTGTCACCGGCCCGACGTAGAGCGCCGAATGCGACCAGGTGGACTGGGTGAGATATTTGATGACGCCGGAAATGTGGTTGTTGCCCTCGATCAGGAGGACGTCACCGGGGCGCAGCGTGTCGCGCAAAGCAGCCGGGTCGCTCGGCGTGAAGGGCTCATAGCCCTGCACCGGCTCCTGCAGATAGCGGGCGAGCAAGCGCCCGATACTGTCGACTATCCGGCCCATGACACATTCTGGCCTGCTCATCGTTTGCGACCGTGTTTCCACGGGTCTCAATGAGGTAGGTCGGACGCCGCGGCCGCGAGGTTCATCCGCTGCCGGATTACCGGAAAATAATGTGGCTTCAGCCGTTTGCGGGCGCCGCGCCGTTCAGGCAATGTTCAGGAAAATGGCCCTCCCCGATAGCGATCAAGCATGAAGCGATGGAGCCGCCGCTCGTTCCTCGCCGCCTCGGTGGCGGCGACCGCCGGTCCGGTGCTGGCTGCGCCGGCGCCGAAAAAGGCGCCGCCGCGCAAGGACGAGCCCCGGACCGGCATCGATGTGGTGATCGTCGGCGCCGGCGCCGCCGGAATCGCCGCCGCCCGCCGGCTGACCGCCGCGGGCCGCCGCGTCGCGCTCGTCGAGGCCAACGACAGGATCGGCGGACGCTGCGTCACCGACACGACGATTTTCGGCGTGCCCTATGACCGCGGCGCGCATTGGATTCACGCGCCTGAAATCAATCCGGTGGCCAAGCTTGCCGGCGAGACCGGACTCGACATCTATCCGGCGCCGCCGGGCCAGCGCATCCGCATCGGCCGGCGCTATGCGCGCGAGAGCGAGCTCGAGGACTATCTCGCCAATCTCGTGCGCGCCAACAGCGCGATCTCCGAGGCCGCGCGCGGCCGCGCCGATGTGCCCTGCATCCAGCCCTTGCCCAAGGAGCTCGGTGAGTGGCGCGCCACAATCGAGTTCTTTCTCGGGCCGTTCGGGTGCAGCAAGGACCTCGCAGAGGTTTCGGCGTTCGACTTCGCGCGCGCAGCGGAGCGCGATCACGACGCGTTCTGCCGGCAGGGGTTCGGGACGCTGCTCGCCAAGCTTGCCGACCGCCTGCCGGTGCAGCTCTCGGCGCCGGTCAGCGCCATCGACTGGGCCGGCCGTCCGGGAGTGACGGTCGAGACCGCGCGCGGCCGCATCGCCGCCGGCGCCGTCATCGTCACCGTGTCCACCAACGTCCTCACCGCCGGCAAGATCAGGTTCTCGCCCGAGCTGCCCCGCCGTCATCTCGATGCGGCCGCGAGGCTCAAGCTCGGCAGCTACGATCACATCACGCTGGAGCTTCCGGACAATCCGCTGGGCCTGCGGCCGGACGAGCTCGTGTTCGAGAAGTCCGTCGGCCGCCGCACTGCGGCGCTGTTCGCCAATGCGTCCGGCAGCACGCTGTGCATGGTCGACGTCGCCGGCAGTTTCGGCCGCGAGCTTGCGGCCAAGGGCGAGAAGGAGATGGTGGCGTTTGCGCTCGACTGGCTCGGCGGGCTCTACGGCAGCGACATGAGGGGCGCGGTGCGGCGCAGCCATGCCACGCGCTGGAACGACGAGCCCTGGGTGCTCGGCGCTTCGTCGGTCGCTGCGCCCGGCGCGCAACCGTCGCGCCGGGTGCTGATGGAGCCGCTCGGCAATCGCCTCTGGTTCGCCGGCGAGGCCGCGCACGAGACCCTGTGGGGCACGGTCGGCGGCGCGTGGGAATCGGGCGAGCGCGCGGCCGACGCCGTGCTGAAGACGTTCGGGCGGCGATGACGAGCAAACCCAAAGCGCTGATTGCCTGGTCGAGCGGAAAGGACAGCGCCTGGGCGCTGCACGAGGTACGCCAGGCAGGCGAATACGATGTCGTGGCCGCGCTGACGACGGTCACCGATGCGTTCGACCGCGTCAGCATGCATGGCGTGCGCCGGGAGCTGTTGATGGCGCAGCTCGATGCCGCGGGGCTGCCGCCGATGCTGGTGCACATCCCGTATCCCTGTCCGAACGGGATCTACGAGGCGCGCATGGCGGCGGCGCTCTCCGAGGCCAAGGGGCAAGGCGTCACGCATGTGATCTTCGGCGACCTCTTCCTCGAAGACGTGCGCGCCTATCGCGAGCAGAAGCTTGCCGGCACCGGCATTACAC